>Ga0214542_1006520_pt1 | contig 21209 bp, 11 predicted proteins | sample CNSS1metaG_FD_160096 | JGI IMG/M metagenome (GOLD analysis project Ga0214542, IMG submission 160096) | Root nodule microbial communities from cowpea collected in UCLA plant growth center, Los Angeles, California, USA - CNSS1 | ecosystem: Host-associated > Plants > Roots > Nodule | place: USA...
ACATATGTACATATGTATATACATATATATACATATATATACATTATATATGTATACATATATATATATATATATATATGTATATATATATATATATATGTATATATATATATATATATATGTATATATATATATATATGTATATATACATATATATATATATATGTATATATACATATAGTATATATACACATATATATGCATATATATGTGTATATATATATATATATACATATATATATATATATATTTATATATATTTATGCTGGAATATTTGATGAACCGATAACTTATTTATTTAAATGGTATTGAGTTGGGAAACTAATCTTAAATTTAATGTATAATCATATTATCTAACCCATTAGAATACTAGGAATAAATTTGAATGCTTTTGTTAAGTCAAGTCTAGTACTTAAAGTAAGGGTTATAATTCATTAGTGGTTGATGATTCTATCTATGATTAAAATTCTTAGATTTATAAACTGAAGTAATTGATTTAGAATGAACCATGCACATTCAATGAGATTGGATAACTACATTATTATATATTTAATCACTGGTACTATAGTTGAAGAAGATACATGGAGTTCAATCTTAATGTAGTTATATACATTTCTTGTTTTAATCTCATATTATTATTACTAAATTTCTCTAATATATTTCATCAATAATATTTTATTGAAATTTAATGCAAGTTAGGACAAATTAAAATTGTTTGAGATTTTAAACAAGATCCTATGGATATCAACTGTCATGAATGAACTAGCAACATTATTGAAGATAAAAAACAAATCCAAAGCTTGCAATCTATCTATTTGATATAAAACTTTAATTCTCTTTAACAAGAATAAACTTAAACCTTATATTCAACTTAGGATCTTAACTTTCTTTTAGTTAGCAACCTTATGATCCTTTGATCACTTTGTAATCAAGTATTTTAGCTAGGACTGGTCACTGTTTAAAAGAATAATTGATTATAAGTTACTATTGTTTCAAAAAAAAAATACTCAGTTGTTTAGCTATAAATGGTCAAGGTTTAAATAATATTTGGTTTGTATATTACGGTGTTAGTTTGCTTAGTGAAACTTGATTGTGTTGATATAAAATTGGATGTAGTTTCTGTTATAGACAAACGAGTATACAAATATATGGTGGAACCTGTGGCAGAGCCTTTGGTGGAGCTGTTGGTTGAGCCTATGGTGGAGACTATGGTGCTTGTGATGGATCTTGTGGTTTCTATTGCTTAGTCACAACCTATGCCAAATCATGATAATGTTTGCGTTATGCATGAATCTTCTACTGTTAAGAATTTAGATGTTTCTACTGGTGGTGGTGCGTTAGTGGATTCTGATTCATTAGTTGATATGTCTTCTTTGGAGGATGTCACTCCCATTTGTAGGAGGATGATGAGGTGTTCAAACTACAAGGAAACCTTGGAGTAGGCCAATGAAAATACTAAATCTTCAAAAACAAGGATTTCTAAAAAGCATTAAAGGATTTTTAGACCTTTTGAGGATTTGAGCGATTTACTTAATAAGTCTCTTAATATGTAGAGGAATTGGATTCTTGAGATTAGTTTTCTACTAGCGTTGCAAGTGGTTTACCTTTTTTCGTCTATGTATTTGCTTAGTTTTTTCATAATAGGTAGTTTTTGCCTATGTATTGTATATGGCCAAGTCAACCTAGTACCCGACCCAATAAAGTTCCTAACCAACTATATGTCGACTCATTAAGCCGAAATGGACATGACCCCTACCAATCTCACCAGGATGACACATTATTGACCACACGCTGACTTACAAGTAACTGGACCCTATAGCCTAGGCCTATACAAGTAAAAGGCCCATCAAGAGACTATAAATAGCACAGTACACAAGGTACATTATTACGTTCATTATTTATTGCATTTATTATATGTGTATGCACTTGGTTGACATAGGCATTTGAGTTTTTTTTTTGAGATAGAGGATTTGAAGTGCATTAGAATCTTTACAAGATATAACTTCGACTATGTAAGAATAATTGGTGCCCACTGTTGGGCCACCTTATATTTTGTGAAGAAAAGCGTTTATGGTGTCTACAAGGAGTAGAAGCGCTGGAATGAAGGAAAGCGGGTATAATCTAACCCCTAGGACCATGGGGCGACCAACAACTCCTCTTCACAACCTCATCCTTCACAACACAATTTGCCACTAGCCGACATCATGATCTCACTTCCCTCGCTCTTCTTAATATCAAGCAAGAGAAAGGGGAACCCTTTTTATCCTTCATTGATATATTCAACACAATTTCCCTTAAGATTAATAAGTTGTATCTCTAGGTCATATGACACTATATGATTACAACTCTAAGGTAAGGACCTTTGTTGATGACTTGGCTATGTACTCACCCGTAAGCATGGATGAGTTGAGGCAGCGAGTTTCTAAATTCATGCAGGTGGAAGAAATAAGAAAGTACATGAATAAGATCCGTGCTGAGAACATTCCAATTGAAAAACAAAGGAGTTGATCCTAATTTTACTCAAAATGGTGGTCCCTAATAGAGGGATCCTAAACCTACCTGGTTCTAGTGATACACTCCCTTAAATGCACCCAGATCTCATGTGTTAGAAGAAGCTTTGCAGACCAACCTTTTACCACTAACCAGAAAATCTCTAAACCCGCCCAATGCCGATATGAGTAAGTTTGCAAGTACCATCGCAACAATGGCCACACCATAGGCGCGTGTGCATAACACTCAAAGATAAGGTTGATGAGATAATATGGGTCAAGCACCTTAAGTTGTTCGTGAGACGCAACAGTTCGCGACCTAGTTATAAGAGGATTGATGATAGGCGAGAAAGTTGAAGGGAGAAGGAAAAGGAGGGCCGAAAGGATGAACCATCTCAATGTAGGGAAAGGTGCTCAAATAATAGACCCCATATGACAGGTACAATCAATACCATATAAGGAGGATTTGTAGGTGGAGGTGTGTTGTCTTCGGCCAAGAAGATAAATTCGAGGGTCGTTCAGTCAGTTCATGATGTGTTTAGAACACATAGGAGAAAGAGAATGCCTCATATCACCTTCACGAATGTTTATTTTACAATAGTAGATCCTTACCAAGATGATCCTATGGTCATAACGGTGGAGATTAAAAAATTTGTTGTCAAAAAGATCTTAATTGATCAAGGTAGTTCAATAGATACATTGTATTGGAAGACGTATAAGAAGCTGGAGTTTCCAGAAGACGCCATGACCCCTTATGACGAGCTTATATATGGCTTCCCTAGGGAGAGAGTGTCAACCAAAGGGTACATTCACTTGCACACCACCTTTGAAGAGGGTAATTTGACAAAGACAATATCAATATGATATCTGGTTATAGATATTAAAACATCCTAAAACATCTTGTTATGCCGACCATCGCTTAATATGCTAGGAGTTGTGGTGTCTATCCCTCACCTCGTGATGAAATTTCCCTCTTTGTTTGGGATATTGTTAAGATCCATGGAGACCAAAAGATGATTATGGAATCCTATAACACAAGATTACGACTCCCCTTTCTGTCACTCAGTACAAACAATCTTGGACGGCATGGCCATTGAAGGAAAAGACATAGACCTCAAAATGAAAAACGATGCCCCAATAGAACCGTAGGAAAAACCAACTCCTTCTCCTGTTTGAGGAAGCTTATGGTTTATATTAGAAGGTTAATAATAACTTAATAAATACTTTAAATAGTTATGTTTATAATACAAATTTTAATATTTAAATAAGTGCAATTGGTCAGATATTAAGACAAGCCTAATTAGGATTGATGAGCATTAAGAAGACAATATCTTGTACAATTATTTGGAATATTGCTTCCCAATATTAACTCCAATTAAATTTCTTCAATAAGTTTAACAAATTAAAAACATTATCGTCCACAGATGTTGAAAATTCGGTTTATGGAGAGTGAAACTGAATTCTCAATGAACAAATACCACTAATTTTTTTTCCTTTTAATTTTTAAAAACATAATTAAAATGCCAATATAAAATTCAAATTTTTAACATACCCGCTCTAAAAAAAAAAATTTATAAGAAATCGATTTTCGATAGACAAAATTACAACCTTTTTATTTCTAAAACTTGATAAAGAAAACGAAATTGGAGACTATTTCATAATGAGAATTTGGTTCCTGAATTTAAAGAAGTCCAGTTTGGAAATTAAAATAAAAATATAATTATTTTGATAAAAAAAATTAAATAGATTCATTTTAAGGGGAGAAAAAATGCAAAAGACAAAGAGTGGTTAAAAACAAAACCAGGGTAAAAAAGAAACAAGGAGAGGAATAGGCCCACGTGTCACTCCATCTAGAATCCCTTGACTTTAAGGACGCTCTCTCTCTCTCTCTCTCTCTCTCTCTCTCTCTCTCTCTCTCTCTCTCTCTCTCTCAATCTATTCTTTCCCTCTTTTAAAAATCTTAGTCTCCAAGAAATCAAAGAGCACCATCACCTTGAAGCTAAACTTGTTGTGATTGTGAAGAACAAATCCTCTGCTACACTCTCCCAACCTTTCAAAACCAACCACACAACCCTCATTATTATTGTAACATGTTTCATCCACAAAGAGACCAACAACCCACGATTTCTTTTCCTCTGTCGAATGAAAAAGGACACACAACAACTCATAGTTATGACGCTTGGGGAGCCACAAACTCTGGTTCAGTAGCTTCAAAGAAAGCACCAAAAAGCTACAAGAATTGTCACAGCTGCAACGACATGGAAGTGCAATTCGGAACAGGGTCAAAGGTGGATGATGAATCTGGCATGTGTTCCCCTCCTTTGTGGTCCACGAGTCCTTCAAAGAGTCCCCATCACCGGAAAAACCACTACCGCTGCCTTTCCCCTGCATCCAAGACTCAAGCCATTGCAAGAGGCCAAAGGGAGCTCATGGAAATGGTTAAGAACATGCCTGAGTCAAGCTACGAGCTTTCTCTCAAAGATCTGGTGGAACACCCCAGGGTTGAAGTTGGACAAGAGAAAGGGGTGAAAGGGGTTAAAGGGGTTAAAGGGGTTAAAGAAGTTGAAGGGGTGAAATTGAACAACAAAAATGTGCATGCTAGAATGGTTGATAAGAAGGGTCAGGTTAAGGTTAAGAGAAGTGGGAAAATTGATAGTGGAGGATTTTATTTGAAAATGGTGTTTCCAATTTCTCTGGGATCCAAAAAGAAGACTAAGAATGAGGCCTTGGTGAATAATAGTCCAAACAAGGTGTCTCCTAGAACATCGGTTTCCGATGGATCTGCTAAGGGTGTTGATAAAGATTGGTGGAAGAAGAGCCTTTCAGCATCTCGTGGAGACAGTGATAGTGGTGTTTCCAGCATTAACAGTGGAAGCATGAAGAGTTCTGCTAGCAGCAACAGTAGCAGTAGTAGCAGAAGTAACAGCAGGTATGTTCAAACAAACCAATTCAAATGGACATTGAGTTTACATGTTGAATCTTGAAACCATAGAAATTGAAATGGTATGAATTTGGCATGAAAAAGACTATGAATTTTGATGGAGGACTTTGATTTGTTGTGAATGATGTCATGATCAACAAGTTTCTAACATCAAGTTAGCAGTTAAATGCATAAAGGAAATTAATACTGATGGTCTAGATTTTTATCAGTAAATTCTGCAGAAATTTCAATGTTCTTGTACTTTTCCAAAGTATTAGCAATTTGATAAATTCTTAATTAATGTAAAAACTTTTATGGTAATACTATATGTTAACTTTCAAGAAAAGGTTTCTGGCTGTACTTGAAACACGTACATAAAACATAATTATAAGCTAAAGTAACTGGTATGTTTTCTTATTATACTTTGTTTTAGAAATTCAGAACACCTATCTGTTTTTATTAAGTATAATCTTGAATAGAAGTTCTCCTGCTGCATAATAAACAGAAACAGAAACATGAAATCGGTAGCTTTCAAAATACTTTTTTTGACAGTAATCACAACAGTAAGTTGTTTCCTCTATGAAATTGTGTTTCTTGGGAAATATGTGCTTGTGTGTCTCTGGTAAATGACAAAGTCAATGAAAGTAAACAAAAGTATGCACGCATTGTCGGTTTATTGGCCTTACTTCACGGAGGTTAAAGGGTCAAAGGCACCACCTGTTGTAGTCTTTTAATTGATAAAGTTTGGTGGCGTAACTTTTAAGGTCTTTAAATCAAATCAAATGTTGCAGTGCTCAGTTGTTGGTGGATAAAAATAAAAAAAACAGAGTGGTCATGTTCGTGAGCTAGGTACATTTTTGTCGGACACCAAGATTCTAATTAACAACATAAATTGTTGATTTGTTGCATCACAACAAGTTTTATTGTTCCGATGAATAATCTATAGCACAGATTGCCGAACAACAGTAAAAACTATTTATTTGTGTGCACATAGATAGTAGTAATTCCAGTTCACTTGTTATCATTGCTTGAACATGGTAACAACTAACAACTTCTTTATGTCATTTTAGGTATAATAAATAACAGTTAGGCTTAAGATCTTCTATAATATTAGGTATTAGTTTGAATCATGAATTATTTTGTTAAGAATTTATTATATTATTATCAGAAAATTGACCGATAACTATTTTTTGGGATGCAGGCATGAAGTGAGTGGTAGTAGTTGCTGGCCTTTCATGCGAAGACTCGAAATCCAATCACAAAAATAGAAGTTGGCAATTATTATTATGAGTACAATTTGAAATACGTATATGCAATTATAGTTTTTAAGTTTTTAGACATGACATTACACATAAAAAAAAATATAATAATAATGTGAGGAGTGTGTTTATGAATATTTTGTCAGAAAGTTTAACGAAGTGGTATCTTTTATTTTATGTTTTCTCGAAGAACATGAAACCACCTCGAATTTTTATGTGATGAGTTGTATACCTTAGTAGGGTATAGTATAATGGTAGGGACATAAGCTTTGTGATCTTTTAAAATATTTAAGGTGGAATAACTATTTAAATACGTTATAAAACTATTTAAATCTTAATAACTATTTAAAAGATCATAGAGATGGGTGTATTAATTATAACATAGTTGAATCAGTATCAAAATTTTTCTAAACTCCTTTTAAATTTTGCCATATAGGGAACAATAACTTAAGTCATTATTCATGAAGACGCAAATCTATTAAATTCAAAATTATCACAAATGTTGTGGGAATTTTGGGACAGGTCCAATTAAATGATGTAAATGATTATGAAACATTAATCAACATAGAGTCATGCATTATAAATTTATAGTATTTCGAAATTCGATTTTTGAATTTGAAAATTAATTGGTGTAACCATACAATTCGATTGAATAGTAAAATCGAAATAGTTTATGAACTAGATAAAAATATCATTCAATAATACTAAAATATTTATGAAATTTAACTATTAATTAATTATCTAATTCAATTTTTACAAAAATTTAGATCATAATCAAGATTTAACAAATTTAGATATAAAGAAAATAAAGAGAATAATTGAGTTTAATAATCATGAACCGAAACTTAAATCATAACGTGTATGATTCTTAGAAATGTGAATTGATTAAATAGTTTATCCTTTCATGGATCCATGATAACCGAGAGAGAAAAGAACGAGAAGAGAAGAAAAGTTTGAGAAGTCTCCAAAAGATGAATTTTACCAGTGTCATCTTAAAACCTATTAATAAACTAAATTTGTGGGCGTGGTCAAATTAATCGAACCCAACCCACTTATTCACTAATACTAATAACAACACCACTAATTCCCTAAAAGCATGAGTGGAGAGCTCTGACTTTGTGAGGCATTTTGAGGTCTTTTGTGTATGCAAAGGGTTTCTTTTCTCAAATGAAAAGTTTGAGATCTTTCTCGTAGGTTTTCAAGGATGCCAAGAATGTCCACCCATGTTTAATAACCCAAGATATAACCTTTATAAGATGGATTATTTAAGTGATAAAAGGAATTAATAAAATTAAATAAAATTAATAATTAACATTGTTAAGCTTTATCTAAGAGAAAAATATAACATCCCATTTAATAGTCTAAATCATCAAACAAAACATTGCATATATGATAGTTCAAAGCATAGAACCCAAAATATAAATTGTATGTTACAGTCATCCCATAGAAACTATATAATTTATATACACAACTTGCACTAGAGTTTTCAAAAGAGAAAACACAAGTCTAAACTAAAAACACTAGAATTTTCATAGAAACTCTACTGTGCAGCATTTCCTCCTCTTCCCTGCACGGGGCTAGCTGCAAGATTTTCAACTGCTCACACCAATCAGGTGATCATGGCAAGAAATAACAGACACCAAAAACAAAAGAGACAAAAGAAGGGTAAGCTAATGATTTAAAAAGATAACTTAAATCAATTATATAGTTAATAACATACAAAAAGCACAAATAATCAATTATTTTCACACAAATTAATAATCTAAGACCCAATTAATTCAGATTCATGCATTGAAGTTGGATCCAAGCAGTTGTGCACTTGTAGTGGCATATCATGCTCTGTAGAGCGACAGATACAGAGTAAAACTCTACCACATACAAGGTTAATTTGTTAACACCTATGGTCAAGGAAAAACCCCTAGGCTAGGATCTCCTGCTCCTCTCACCACATACCTCATTCCTCTTTACTTGAGAATTTGAATAGTTATTAGAGCGTCAGGATAACTGCCAAGACATTCCCTACCTCAATGCATACACTACTACAATCATTGTTAATCCTCCTTGGGTTAGCGTCAACCAATCTCAACTCAATATCATATAAACAATCTCATATCATATACTCATCCTTTATAATAATTAAAAAGCTTCTATAACTACAAAAATATCATTCAAATCACTCAAGAATGCAAGTTTTAATTTCGTACTTACTCGCCCTACTAGTATCACTCGCCCAGCCACTGGTTGATGCTCGCCCAGCTAGTAGCATTAGCCCAACCACTAGTACAGGTATGGAATTTCCTCCTGGAAATTCGCCCAGCGAGTACCACTCGCCCAGCCACTGGCCTATGCTCGCCCAGCTCGTAGCACTCGCCCAGCCACTGGTCAAGGTCTGGAATTTCCTAACTTGGAAATTCGCCCAATGAGTATTACTCGCCCAGCGAGTCTGCAAATCTGCATAATTCTGCAGATCAGTGTTCTGCATAATTATGCAGATCAACTTATTCGCCCAGCGAGGAGGCTCGCCCAGCGAGTAAGTAAATCTACACAATTCTACAGAAGTTGATTTAAGCAAAATTATACCTATTAAACCAATCCATACAATCCACACATTAATTCTATCAACATATTCACACAAATTGCATCCAATTGCACCTATAACATACAGTTATTCTCAAACAACAGATAAAACCTAAGTATTTATCATTTTCAAACATCACAACCCATTCCACATATCAAGCACATCAGTCAATTACAGAATAATCATATAATAACATTCCTGATAGGTTTGTGAGACATGATAAATATTAGCTTCCCTTACCTGAGATACTATATAGACAGTTCACAGAGAGTTCAAATACACCTCAATATCCGACAGTCCCTAATTCTCCCTAAGAACAACAAGAACATGATCAGAGTGCATCAATAGAACCATTGATAAGTGGAAAAACATAAGGATAACTCAGAAGTCACATGCGGTCTAGAATCATCCGCATGCAAGGAGATTTAGACAAAATATGAGAAAAAAAAGCAGAAAATCAACTTACTCTGTTTGAGAAATTGATCGGACAGAAATGTAGGGCGTGTCGCAGGGATCCCCCCAACGGTTTCTGATCGTTGAATAGATGATTATAGGAGTCAGAAACTTAGAGAGAAGGCAAAGAGGATTTTAGAAACAATTCTTAGAGAGATAAAGTGTTTATAACTAATGAAACCCGTTTATTAGATTTCTATTTATATTTAAGATATTTAATTATAAAATAATCGAGTTCCATTATTTTAAACACTTACTCATTCTAAACTACTATTTTCTAGGTCCTCACAAAAAACATTGAACCAAAATTGTGAGTTTCTTAGATAGTATGAATGCTTTATATAAATTGAGAAAAAAAAAGGGTCAAAGCAATAAGCAGAGGAATTTGATATCATCTAAAATGAAAATATGATACGAGAATAAATAAAAAATTTCTTTAAGAATATATGTAATTTGAATATTCCAAATTATACAGGACCAACTCTTTCTTTTCGTAATTGTTTATATTTTTATACTGAGTTACATTTTAAAAGTTTTTCATGTTAAAATTTATAACAAAATATTCAACAAACAAATGTTCATAAGGTGATGTTCGAATTATGGATGAAAGATCTGGGAAGACACATATAAACCTCTTTTAGTGTTAATATTATTTATCTATATATATATATATATATATATATATATATATATATATATATGATAATACTTTTTTATTTTTTACTAATAGGAACAACTTGAGACTATGCTTTCCAAAGTTAGATTTGAGGTCTCCTCATGGGGTGCTGATGGAACACAAGAGCATGACTTTCATGATCCTGCACATGATGAGATTGTCCAACTTGTTAGGTTGAGACTATTAGAGGAAAAAAAAGGAAGACTTATGGGGTTGGCCAACTATTAGGTATTGGGCTCCCTTCCTATGTGGAGAAAATGTCCAAAACTTGAGAAATTCATGTCTCACCTAACCTAGTGGAGAGGGGGCTGCAAAATAAAAAGACTGACAGAACAATAGTGTTAGAGTCCACTGAAAATCCCAACACATTGAGAGAGAGGTAGAGGGAAAAATATGTTCACGTTCCTCATAGATTCTTGTAAGTTAGGGGAAATTATATCCACTGCATTCTTTGGTATATTGTTTGTGTTGTTGTTTTCCCCATCACCAACTTGCTACAAATTATAGAGGTATAAATGATAGTCTCAAGCAACTTATAACTTTCTCCTCTGCCAATACTAAGGACCTTCACGAGCTTAAGCAACAACTTTCAGGAAGTTTGGAGGAAAATGACAATTCAGGAACGACTTTCGATCCCTTCAATCACTAGTTCTATAATATCTCTCTCCTAATACTCAGTTTCATCTTCAACAACCGCATCCAAAAAATAACCACCATTGCAGTAATGTTCTACCATTCTTTTGGCGGAATTTCGATGGCAGTAGTGTCCATCCTTAACCCATAGGCACTTTTCATCTCTTCTTGCTTTTGGGTGATTTGGTGTATGATAGGAATTTGCTTTTGAATTAAAAATCTTTCTTTAGAACACTTATCACAATCATGTGCACCACAAACTAAATGGAGTCATGATAAACATCCACCCAAATTGGAGTGGGGATACAAGAGATGGGAAGTAAGAAAAAAATAGAGAACAATGACTTTTGTAATAAAATAAAAGAAATATAAGAAAAATATTTTGGGCTAAAAGTGAATGATGAATTACTACCTCTTTGACTTCATTATGTGTAATGGTTACTTTATAATTTATTTGTTTATTATATGTTTTGTTAATTATTTAAATTATTTTTGGATGTAGAAAGTTTTGGTAGTTTATATAATATTTTAAATTATATTTAGATGTAGTCATTGAGTGAATTATATGTTCCGCTTGAATCTTAGTTTTAAATTAATCTTAGTGCAAATGATTAAATTTTAATCTTTTTATTTGAATTGTTAGATTGGATGGAAAAGAAATATTTTTCATAATTTGTGAACACGTATACATTGTAAATCTATGCATAAATTTGATAAAATGTTGTATTGGAACATTTTGTGTTGTTCTCCAGATGCATACTTGAATGTGGTCATGAGTGACCACTTTCATTTTGTGTACTTCAGAGATCGAGCAAATTCGGTTACATGTATATGGATTTCTTGAGGCCCATGCCATTAAAAAATTTGGGAACACAAAGGTTAACATACAACAATATATGCAAACATGGATGTCTACCTCCTAGAGATCTATTTACTTGGGAAATTTGAAAAATATATTTTATTTTGGAAAATTTGTTGTATTTCAGATTTTGGTTTTGTTCCAAAAAAAAAATTAAACTTGTTATAGTCATAATAGACTTAAATTCACCGTTATTTTTATTTACAAATGTATAAAAATTTAAGTTTGTTGGACAATAATAGACTTAAATTTTAAGTCTATAGGTCAATAGCGAACTTCAAATTTAAGTATGTTGGTCAACAACAAACTCAAATTTTAAGTTTGTTAGCCAAAATAGACTTAAAATTTAAGTTTGTTGAATCTAAGTCTATTGTAAAATAGACCTAAAAAGTCTGAAATAACATACTTAAAAAGTTTGTTTTGTGGTAGTGAACAACTTAGGTAAAATAAAGATTATATTGTTGGCACAAATAGCCTGAGTGATTTGGTGCTTAAAGATTTGATGAAGGTACTTGAAGTCATTGCCTTGGAATATGTTGGAACCTTGCTTACATTGCTGAAGTTGTGGACATTTGATGTTTCACGTGTTGATCAAGCCTTGTATACGTGCTCTCTATTTGGATTAATGATGGGAAAAACAAGCTTGAAGATTGTAATTCATGTTGTAGACCATTTTTCATTAATTAGATGTATATGGTCTTAGTTGTGTCTTTTAATCTGTTGAAATGATTTTCAACAAGTTAAATGGTGTTTTTTAATCTGTTGAATGAATTTTTAACAGATTAAAAGGTTTACTGCAATAGTCTTAACTGGTACATATTCAATCAATTGATTTATTTTGTAATTGACTAATTTCACTTAAGTTAAGTGAAATCAACCTGTTGAATTTCGTAACATTTTGACTATAAAAGCTGTATTTTTCGAAAGAGAGCTTTGAAGACAATTTTTTAGCGCGAAAACTTTCTAGAATCTTTGGAACTCCCTCTCTCTTTCGTGTGCAATTGTTGAAGATTGATCTTGGAACATTCTTGGAGCATTTTGCTTGGTGTTCGAAGCTTGAAGAAGGTGATTTTGGTAGGAAAGGTTGTGCTACCACTGAGGTTTGGTCTTTCTCAAGCTTTTAACTTGTGCATGGTGGCTTTCCAGGTCTGCAAGAGGTGCCTTGTAAGACCCACTAAATTTAAATAATTAAATAAATAATTATTTAATAAATGTGGGTAAGAGAAGACTTTATGGCATTAAATACTAACTTTCATGATGTGGAAAAGTACTAGCTCAAATGGTTGAGAGTACTTGGTTTGTGTGAGAGGACTTGGGTACGAGTTCTATGTATGTCATTTGTGTAGGATTTAATTTTTATTGTTTTACTAATATGCATGTGCGTGTAAGTAAGAAGATAGTAATTGGATTGTACTAGTTGGCATGAAACAGGGATTGGCATGATGGTTTGGTATTGACTTGGCAATTGCATGGTGGTGAGTTCTAGCCTTGCGGAAGACCTAAATTAAACTTTATATTTTTTTGCTAATGCTAGAGTTGGGTGGAATGGGAAGGGTTAAAGAAAACCCTAATCTAGCAGCCAAGGGTGGCTGTAAAATAGCCATAAAGGAACCATGAATGGCCATTAACCATTAATTAAGTGGAAATCCCGTTTTTGCATTATTGACCTAAATTTAAAGCACCGTTTAAAAGGTAAAAGTTGAGTATTAGGAAAGGTTTTGGCAAGGCTGAAGCTACACCAGAAATAGAGCACGAAAGGAGAGTTTTGATGAGTTTTGGTGAGGTTTTGGGTCTGAATAGGTAGAAGAGCAAGAAGGAGATTGGCAAAAAAGGAGGAAGTAGCACATTTATCAAATTGAGCAAGGAAATCCAGGTTAGGGGAGTTCCTATTGATTGTTTGATTTTTTATTGATTGAATCGTGATATTTAAGGGGTTGGGATTGCATTTTATTTGAAAATCAGAGTTGAAATCGGGTTTCTGGAATTTTTCCAAAAACCGCCTAGCGGTCACGCACGACCCGCCAGGCGACACAAGCACCAAACTCAGTTTCTGGGTATCAGCTATGAACCGCCTGGCGGTAGAGGATGAACCGCCAGGCGGCACGAACACTGTGACACTGTTTTTTTGGTTGTTTTGGATCTGTTTGGGGTACCTATGATGTCGTCATAATGTTTATATGTTTGAAGGTGAAATTTTACAAATATGATTGACTGTGTATATTATGGTTGTGTTGGAATGCATGAAATTTATATGAAATCGAGGCTAGGGTTTATGTTGAGAATTGGAAACAATTATGTCTGATTAATTTGATGTTCTGCTGTGATTAAGTGTATTGATCATTTCGTTGCGTGATAGTATGATGGCGGAGATTAGTAGAGTAGTGAGGGGAAGGAGATTAGATATTGAATATCGTGGGAATTGTGTAGGAGTATGTGGCAATTGGGATATATGTGTTGTATTCAATAAAGTTTTATGTTGTTGTGAACTGAAGCTAGTGGCAACTGTAATTACATAAACCATATGCGATTGGAGAAATGAATGATTAATACTAAATTGGTAATATGTGAAGGGTGTAGTATACTATGGTAGCGTAGTGTAAGGATGTGTTGCAATTATAAACTGTGAGTATATGGGAGTATGTTACTGTTTTGGAGTGTGAGATGTATGTGTATAGTAATATATTCACGAGACTATCTTTGGTGAATTGTATGGTGCTAAGTTCTGTGTAAATACCTATATGGGCCATTGATAGGCGCAGTGTGGGTACGGTGTTAAAGAGTAAAGTATTGTTAGTGAGGAAGTAAGTGGAACCCGTAAACAAAGAGAACTTAATAACACTTGTAGTTTGCCTGATTAAATGATGTGTATGGTAATTTGGTGATAGAATTGTGCTTGGAGAACTTTAATTGTGTTATATTTTGGTGGGATGTATGATAAGATCCTTTGGGGATCTATGTAAGTGCCTAGAAACCAGTAGCAGTACGCTACTGGTATGGCGCCTAGCGGCGTGTGAGAGCCGCCAGGCGGACGGGACACAAACCTGTGACAATGCAAGCAGTGCGAGCAGGGCACCTAACGGTAGAGTGGGTTCTGCCAGGCAGAATGGTGCAGCAGAAACCCTGTTGGTTGGTGGCGCCTGGCGGCGCGAGACAAATGTGCCAGGTAGTGGAGGTGCGAGGCGCCTGGCGGCAGTGCGTGTGACCGCCAGGCGGTGACGGTGCAGTGATGATTCTGCAGGCGCGTGGCGCCTGGCGGTGTGTGATGCCCGCCAGGCGGTCTGGAGCTAAATTTCGCCTAGCGGCGTGAGATGTGCACCAGGCGGTTTTGGTCCAGTGATGGTGCGCGAGGAAAGTTTTCTACACCGCTTTAAGGTATGTTCATGATGTGATGCTTTGGCTGGGGGCCCAGTTACGAATGCATCTTGTATTGGGGTAACACGTGACCACTCTAGGTTGTAGCCTGGTGGTTTAGGAAGTCCAGTGGAGTGTGTGGGTTGTGGCTCATACGGCGAGGTTTTGGATGATTGCCCTCTCCAGTGGATTCTAATAGAGATGTGGTAGTGTGGGAACAACTACAAACTTATGTTTGTTTTGGGGAACTCCACTTGGTGTCACTGTGAGATGTTGTGGCAAAGTCATTCCCACGTGTGGACTATCAAGTGGTAACCTGTAGTCGGAGGGGCGAGTAGACACTCGTGCAACAAAGATTGATCATTGATCCAATCTAAAGGGTATAGAAAAGATAGACGTCTAAACACAAGTACTAGAATTGGAGAAGTAAGGGAAAAATGGAGCAACATACTAACCCGGGTTTAAATACTTTGATGTTGTATTTAATATTTTACTTGTTGGTTTTATTTAAATGAGCTCACCCTATCTGTGTGTGTGGCGATGATCATGTAACTCATGGGAACAGATGTTGATGCAGGTGAGCGGACAGATGCATAGAGACGAAATGGGGGACTCTTGGGGATTTTCTCACTAGTTTATTTTATCGAACTATGGATTTATTGTAATAATTTTATAGACCATTTTATTTGTATTACGGTATTAATGAGAATCATCTTATCTGATTTAACGCATTGAACATAAGGTTTTAATTTTCCCGTGGTTTATGGGAACTTGATAAATAATAAATGTGGTTGTTTATCATTATTTATTCTTTTGTTTATTTTAATAAGTAATTTCCGGCTAGGACGTTACATGCCTTGTTGTGTTGGTTTGATTCTTGTGTGATTCAATAGTCATTGTGTGGTGTTCTTGCATATTTTGAAAGTGTAATGTTGTGAACTTTGTAAATCTTTTGAAATAGTACAAAGCCAGGCTTGAGTTGCCTTAACTAATTGGATGTAGCTCAGGTTTGAGTGAACCAGTATAAAAATCTTGTGCATTGTTCTTTTCTTTAACCCTTCTCTCTTGTATTACACTTTAAAGTTTAAAGAATTTTGATTTGAATAATCTTTTTGACATTCTTGTGTGATCTGACATTATTTGTACCATTGCTCATATTTGTCTAAATCATTTGAACATATCTTGATTATCTTTCATATTGTTCCTGACTTAAATCAAAAATTCACATTCCTGCATTTTTCCTAGTTTTTCAATCGACTGTTTTTTGTGATTTAATCTGTTGATTCTATCAGTATTGTATATGTTTAATGAAATCAATCAACTATCTCTATTTTTGATTGATTGAAAGTGTCCAGTCTAGGAGTGTTTGAATTCATACTTGGTGGTTGATTTGATTCAATTGATTTTAGGCTTTTAAAAGTCAACATATATTTTAACTAGCCAATTTAACCCCCTTCTTGGCACTTCAACCATTTCAATACTTACAATTGGTATCTAAAGCAAGGTTCTTGAAATTTACTCAAGTTTGATCCTAAATATGTTTTTGAACTATTTGAAATGGCTGAAAACAAGCTTCCCTTTTGTTGAAGGTGCCTCTATTCATAGGCCACATATATTTAGTGTCATAAGCTACCAGTTTTGGAAAATTAGGATGAAAATGTTTATTGAATCAATTGACCAGGTATATGGGATGCAATCTTGAACGAATCTTACACTCCTAAACATATTATTTATGATAAATAGGTTAACGAGCCTTGGACTGAGTGGACAGAGGAGGAATGGAGGAGAGCTCAATATGATTGCACCGTAAAGAACATCCTCGCATCATCCTTGAATATGGACGAGTTCTTTAGAGTTTCCCAATGCAAAAGTGCCAAAGAGATGTGAAAGGTGCTTGAAGTGACGCATGAAGGTACAAATGATGTGAAGAGAGCAAGGAAACATGCCTTGATTCAAGTGTATGAGTTATTCAAGATGCAACATAGAGAGTCCATAACAAAAGTACAAAAGAGATTCACTCACATTGTGAACCATCTCATAGGTTTGGGTAAGGAATTTGACAAATAGGAGCTAAACATCAAGGTGTTGAAGTGTCTTGATAGATCTTGGCAAACAAAGGTCACGACTTTTTCAGAATCAAGAGACCTATCTGTATTGACTATGACTGTATTATTTACCAAGCTAAGGGAGCATGAAATTGAGATGCAAAGGCTAAATGAGATAGAGTCAAGTGAGAAAAAGGTAAGGAATATAACCTTGAAGACTAGCACCAAGAGGAATGATGAACCAGAGGATGAGGTGGCTCAATCAAGTGACAGTGAGAACTTGAATCTTCTTGTCAAAAGGTTTGGGAAGTATCTCAAAAAGAAAGGTAGCAAAGGTAATCAAAAGAGATACACTTCCAAACCAAAAAGGTCAAATTCTTCTAATCTCACTTATTATAGTTGTGGAAAGCAAGGACATATCAAGATTGAATGTCCAAATGTTAACAAAAAAAAAGAGAGGATAGTTTTGACAGGAAAAAGGAGAAGAAACCAAAGGAGAGACGTGCATACATAGCATGGGAGGACAATGATGATTCAACAAGTAACTCTTTACAAGATGAGAGTGAGGAAGGCAATTTGTGCCTCATGGCTGGTTATGAATCATCCTCATGGAGTCAAGTAAGCTCTCTAGACAAAAATGACTACAATCAATTATTGCATGATTTTGAAGTTGTATAATGAAGCAAACAAGATTTCTATTTTAAACCATCTATTGAAAGACTTAAACAACTAAGTGGAAAACAGAGTCAGTCATCTGAAAAAAAAACATCTGATTTAAAAAGTGATTTCGAACATTTGGAAATGATTTATAGTAATTCAATTGATTGTTCTAGAAATCAGCCGGTTGAAAAAACCTTGTGAAAACTGCACTATTTTAAAAAATCAAGTGAAATACCTTTTGAAAACCTGTGCAAAGTTCACAAGAGGGAAAGCAAACTTAGAAGTTGTTCTTGGCTCTCAAAATTGTGTTTTTAGGAAAGTTGGACTTGGTTACAATCCTACTTTCAAAAAGAAAGCCAAGAAGTTCTCTGGTTTCTTTTCGAAAAGTAAACCAAATGATATGCCATTCATCTCTTGCAACTAATGTATGAAGAAAGGTCATGTTATTAAGAACTACTATGATAGAAAGTATGATGTTCCTAAAGGGTTAATGAAATGAATCCCAAAAGGATTTAGAAATGTGTAACCATGATGGACCCAACCTATCAAAGGGTACCAAGTAATACAAATATGTTTTGCAGGTCATAAAAAGTGAGAAAGAAAGATTTGTGGTAGCTTGATAGTGGTTGTTCGAGACACATGACAGGTGACAAGACCAAGTTTGCAAAGTTGGAGTTGAAGGAGGAAGGATTTGTGACTTATGGTGATAACAACAATGGGAGAATACTTGGAAATGGAGTCATAAGTAATGGACCCTCTATCAACATCAAGAATGTGCTATTGGTAGAAGGGCTAAAGCACAATTTGATAAGTATAAGCCAACTTTGTTACAAAGGTTTTAAAGTCATGTTTGAACCAAATCATTGCCTTATATATGATTCATGTGGTAGTATTATATTGATAGGAAAAAAGATTCAACAATATATACTTGTTTGATCTACATCATGCATCATTTAGCATTCATTGTTTTCTTACAAAAGAGGATGATACTTGGCTATGGCATAGGAGGCTTTGTCACATACACATGCAACATTTAAATCGGCTAAACAGAAGACAATTGGTTGAAGGTTTACCAAAACTCAAATTTGAGAAGGATAGAGTATGTGAAGCTTGTCAAAAAGAAAAGCAGACTGAGGTCTCTTTTAAAGCCAAAAATTGTTTTTCAACTGAAAGACCTTTAGAGTTGCTTCACATGGATCTATTTGGTCCATCTCAAACCATGAGTCTTGGTGGAAACCTTTAGGCATTAGTCATAGTAAATGATTTCTCTAGGTTTACATGAACTTTGTTTTTAGCAGCCAAAAATGACACATTCTGTGCTTTCAAAAGACTTGCCAAGGTTTTAGAAAATGAAAAGAGTTATAAGATAGTGTCTATTCGAAGTGATCATAGTGGATAGTTTCAAAATGAAAGATTTGAACACTTTTGTGAAAAACATGGGATTAAACATAACTTTTCTGCTCCAAGAACTCCACAACAAAATGGAGTAGTTGAACGAAAGAATAAATCACTTGAAGAGCTAGCTAGAACCATGCTAAATGAAAACTCACTACCTAAGTACTTTTGGGCTGATGCAGTCAACACAACTTAATATGTGTTAAATCATGGGTTGATTAGGCCTATTTTAAAGAAAACCACCTATGAGCTTTTCAAAAGGAGGAGGCCTATTTTAAGTCACCTAACAATATTTGGTTGTAAGTGTTTCATCTTAAATAATGGCAAAGAGCAACTTGGCAAGTTTGATGCCAAAGTGAATGAAGGTTTTTTTCTTTGTTATGTTATACATGGTCATGCATATAAAGTTTATAACAAAAGACTAATGATTGTTGAAGAGTCCATGCATGTTGTATTTGATTGAAACTAACCCAAAGCTGCAAGATCAAGTGTCAAAGGATGTAGATGAAGATGCTTTACTGTAGGAAAAGCAATTTGCTGCAGAAAAGTAATCTATTGCAGAAAATCAATCGACTGAAAAGCTAAAATAGCCGTCTGAAAAAGCTACAAACAACAACTTACCTAAGGATTGGATCAAACCTAAAGGGCTATCAAAGGACAACATTATTGGTGATATTAGACTAGGAGTATCCCCTAGACGTAGACTTGTATTTTGTGAACATGTTGCATTTGTATCTCAAATTGAAACTAAAAATGTGAATGATGCTTTAAATGATAGTAATTGGATTGTTGCTATGCAAGATGAACTTAATTCAAATCACAAGAAATGATGTGTGGTTTCTAGTTCCTATAAGTGATTACATGAATATAATTGGAACTAAATGGGTTTGTATAAAGAAATATAGATGAAGATGGTAACACAGTAAGAAACAAAGCTAGACTAGTTGCTAAAGGGTATAATCAAGACGAAGGCGTTGATTTTGATGAAACATATGCACTTGTAGCTAGGCTAAAAACTGTGAGATTACTATTAGCATATGCTTACATGTGTAACTTTAAATCGCATCAAGTGGATATGAAAAGTGCATTCTTGAGTGGTTTTCCAAATGAAGAAGTGTATGTATCACAACCTCCTGTCTTTGAGGAAAACCTTTCTCCTAACTATGTTTTCAAATTGAAAAAGACCTTGTATGGTTTGAAACAAGTACCACAACAATGGTATGAAAGGCTAAGCAACTTTCTTTTATCAAAAGGATATGCTAGAGGTGCAGTTGATAAAACACTCTTCATTAGAAAACATGAAAGTGATGTTATATTTGTTCGACTGTATATAGATGATATCATCTTTGGCTGGAATAATAACACCTTGTGTGAAGAGTTTGTTGCAACAATGTAGGGAGAATTTGAGATGTCCATGATGAGTGAGCTTATCTACTTTCTAGGGCTACAAGTCAAGCAACTAATGCATGGAACATTTTTATGCCAATTAAAATATTGTTTTGCCTTTTTGAAAAAGTTCAAAATGGAGGATTGCAAGTGATTGAGGGGTTGGTTTGGCAGATTCAATTTTAAACACAAAAATTAACAAAACGTAATTGCAAAAATTAATTAAACAGATTTCAAAACGTATTGATTCCTTGATTCAACTAAAATTCACCAATCACAAATTACATAATTAACTGTTCTATTCAACTTGCTCTCATGAAACCCGAAATCAATCAACTATGTGATAATTAACTTAAGTTACATATGTCATTAAGCCAAGTGTAACATCCCGCCAGGATATTACTAATTTATAAATAAATAAATAGAATAATTAAAACAACGCATTTAATAATACCTCATTTTCCCAAAACGCGGGAAAATTTAAAGCTTTATTAATTGAACGGAT
>Ga0214542_1006521_pt1 | contig 21205 bp, 10 predicted proteins | sample CNSS1metaG_FD_160096 | JGI IMG/M metagenome (GOLD analysis project Ga0214542, IMG submission 160096) | Root nodule microbial communities from cowpea collected in UCLA plant growth center, Los Angeles, California, USA - CNSS1 | ecosystem: Host-associated > Plants > Roots > Nodule | place: USA...
ATATAAATTATAAAAATATAATTTATAATTTTATATATATATATATATATATATATATATATATATATATATATATATATACATAAAAGATGAGTGTATTTTAGAAAATATATTATAACTAAAGGTATATTTAGAAATTATAGCATTATAACATGCGAAGTATTGATAAAATCCATTACAAACATAAGAAAATATAAATTTAATTTAAATTATATGAATATTGATGTAAATTAACATGCATAAATTTAAAAAAAAAATTATTTTAATATATTTTATAGTATTTTAATGTGTATAGATGTAACACAAAACATTTGATTTTTATATAGATGAATTGAGAAGACAGTTATTTTGTATACTATTTAATTTTTTTGAATAATTTTAATTTTTCTCACTCTCAATTCACCTCGTTCAACTCAATTAAGACATGTTATATATTACACATGTATTTATCTTTCTTTTGTTATAGATTTTTTTTTATTAAATTACAAAAATATTTTTAATAATTGAAAGAAAAATATTAATAAATAAATAAATAATTCTAGTATTAGTATATAATTTTATAATTTTTTATAGATAATTTTTTCATTATAAATTATTGTTTGAACTGATTTTTTTTTATTAAAATTGTAAAATTAAAAACTTACTTTTTTATTATGATTAATTAGTTGAATTTAACAGTGTACACAAAAAATATAATCTCTTTCATTAGCAGTAAATATAGATAATATAATAAAATAATAATAATATATAAATAAAAGTAAAAATAAATTAAAAATTTCAAGCAAATAATTAAAAATAATAAATAATAATTATTAAAATATTTAACAATAATAAAAATAATAAAAACAAATAATTTTAATAAATTTATAATATAATATTTACTTAAAATTAACTTATAATAATACAGTACTTTTATAAATATATAATTTCCCAGTTTTTTTGTTTTAAATTCATTCCACCAAATATTCAAAAAATTTCTTGGCCTATATGATCTTCAGTATATTTCTCTTAATTTAAATAATCACATTTTTTTTCATCTATTTTTCTTTTTCACTTCCTTTATTAGTCTTTCCCTCCAAACGCGACTTAATAAGGCAAAATTCATCAAATTTTTTTCATTTTCTATTTCAATAAATAAAAAAACGAATATAGTAAGAGGTGCGTCAACAACATAGAGAGGGAGGTATTGTCTTTTGTTTATAGATTTGGTTGTTGAAATCGGCAGGGAAGGGAAATATCGAAAGAGACAGAAATAGAAAGAAAGTGAGAAAGAAAAGAAAAGAAAAGAAAAGAAAAAAAAAAAAAAAAAAAAAAAAAAAAAAAAAAAAAAAAAGAAAAAGAAAAAAAAAAAAAAAAAAAAAAAAAAAAAAAAAAAAAAGAAAAGAAGTGAAGATGGAGGAATGAATGAGACGGTAGAAGGATGAAGAGGATGAGAGAAAAAATGAGAAAGGTGTGAATTCACGTGAAGGGATAGGAGAGTGGCGTGAGTGAATGAAGGAACGTTGAGATTTGAAATTTGACCATCGGAATCGGATAAGGTAACAGAAGAAGAAGCGGAGATAGGAGTGTGCGTGTCCAAACCGAAGGGGCCTCGGAGGGGCTCTTCGTCGGAGCCGGCGGTGGCTTTTTCCCCTCCGGATTCTCCCAGCATGAAGAGCCTCTTCAAGCCCAAGCCCCGCACTCCCTCCGACATCGTTCGCCACACCCGAGATCTTCTCCGTCTCACCAACCGCGATGACGACAAGGTATGAACCTTCGCTCTCGCATCGCACCTCTCATTTTCCGGCTCCTATCATTTTTCACTTTTTCTCTTCTCTTTTCTGCAGACGGCCGAACTCACCAAAAACCTCCGGGAGTTGAAGACAATTCTCTATGGGAACAGCGAATCCGAACCGGTTCCCGAGGCTTGCGCGCAGCTCACTCAGGAATTCTTCAAGGAAAACACCTTGCGCCTCCTTATCCTATGTCTTCCCAAATTAAACTTGGAGGTAATTGCTTGATACAGGCGTCACCGTTTATTTAATTAATTATCTCATTTCTTTCGGTAATTCTTGTTTTGTGTTGTTCGAATTTTGCAGGCTCGGAAGGATGCCACTCAAATTGTTGCCAATTTACAGAGACAGCAGGTTCAGTCTAAGCTCATCGCTTCCGATTACTTGGAGACAAATTTAGATCTCATGGATGTGTTGGTATCTGGGTAAGCTGCAACTGTTGGACGAACATTTTGTTTCCTTCGTGTTTGTCTTTTTAATTTTTCTGGCTGGCTTTCCAGTTAGTAGGTACATTCGCTATTTTGATCTAATATAAATTTAGTATTGTGGTGCCAGTTGATTATAGTCAATCGTTCTTTAGGTGAAAGTCTGTACTGTTGTGTATCTAACCGTGATCATGTGACTTCTGTTTCTTGTTTTGCTCTTTGTAAAATTGTGCTCGCCCTCTGTTGATTATCTAATGATATTATTGACAAGCTCTGTTGTTTCCTTTTGTAGCTATGAAAACATGGACATGGCTTTACACTACGGGGCGATGTTGAGAGAGTGCATAAGACACCAGATTGTTGCGAAGTAAGGGGAAGGAGCATATAGATTCAACGGTTCTTTTTATTTGTGATTTCAAATTTAAAGCAGTTAATGTTCGCTGATGGAAACAATAATTTTGGCCATGGTTTTGGGTCATGCTAGAATAGTTTTATATCTTGAAGTCATATTGGTGATGCCATTGATTCCAATACTTACATATATATGTTATTTGCTACACGATAATGGTATTGTGTAGGCAGCCCCTATGGTAACTGAAGCATAAATAGATGAAGAAAAATCAGAGACAGCCTATGCATTATATTTGTTTCTAGTATGACTTCTATGAGTTGTGACTTTTGATGCTTTAATTATTTGCTTTATATCAGATATGTTCTGGACTCACCTCATATGAAGAAGTTTTTTGACTACATTCAACTTCCAAATTTTGACATAGCTGCAGATGCTGCAGCTACATTTAAGGTATTTTTTTCGTTTTTGGTATCATGCCCCTTCTTTAGGGAAAGTTGAGAGTTATATCATGTCATATTGTTGCAGGAGCTCTTGATGAGGCATAAATCTACAGTTGCCGAATTCCTTTCCAAGAATTATGAATGGGTAGGTTACCCCACTCAAGTTAAATAGAAAATCGATGATTTTTTAAGTTTACACAAATGTGTATATTTCACTTCTTGCAATATTCTTCTTGGTGCTAGATTCATTGGAGGAATGCTTGATTTGTGAAGGTTTTATGGTAATAGTATGTGGTTTGGTACTAGGGGGTCACATTTAGATTATGACTTTAGTTCTTTGGTAACTCTTACATTGATATTATGAAAAATGAGTAATTATTTTTTGAAGTTTAAGTTATACGAAATTTGTTATTGGAGAAAATAACTTTTAAAATATTGTGTAATAAAACTTAAAACTTATTTCAAAGAACAGTTGTAAATGCATAACAGCATTTTGTTTATGATTGTTAACCACCGAAGTGTTTTTCCTCACCCTGTTCTTGGAATCTAGTTTAAAGCAACCACTTTTTAACGTTTTTCTGGGAGGGGGCAATACTTTCTATCAGTTGCATAGATTGTATTAGAAAGTCTATCTGTTTATCTTGACATGCTTTATTTTGTATTGGCTCTATCTCGTATATACATAACCACACAAGTGTGTTTACTCGCCGTGATCTTGGAATCTAGTTTAAAGCCACCACTTTTTAACGTTTGTTTTGGTAGGGGATGATACTTTATATTATCATCGTAGTTGCCACCGGCTGTTACTCATTTGTCTGTGTGGTTAATTACAGTTTTTTTATGAATATAACTCTAAGCTGCTGGAATCTTCCAATTATATTACAAGGCGTCAAGCTGTCAAGGTATGATCTAAGTTTGTTATTCATCTCAACTCTAATTTGATAATGCAAGAATGAGAAGTCTGAGACTGTGAGATTATCCTCTTGAAAATGTTTTCATAAATCTTAACTTGTTTTGGTTGTAGTAGGTTTGAGTTTGTTCAACTCTTTGCTATTATATGTCATCTATTGCTACTTGTATTCTTGTTCTATAATTGAATCTATTCATGTATATTGGTTGAGTGATTTCTTTTATCCCTCTTTTGCAGGTGCTGGGAGATATGTTACTTGATCGCTCAAATTCAGCCGTAATGACACAATATGTCAGCTCACGAGACAACTTAAGGATTTTAATGAATCTTCTACGAGTATGGTCCTTTCTCTAGAACTTCATGACTTATCTTCTCAACTGCCTTTCTTGTGTCCTCCCCCACACAAAAGCTAAAAAGGAAAAATATTATTATATGATAGTGTTTAGTTTCAGTTGCAGTTTTTGTGTCGACAGTGTTTTAATTTTTATTAAAATATTAAAGTGACTTCTTAGTAGTCCACCTGTCTAAACGTAATGAATTGCTAAACATTGATATGATAATGTTGAGTTTCTGATGAGCATATATATATATATATATATATATATTTTAATGTTGAACAGAAAATTCAGAATTTTAGTTATGTTTGTAAAAGCATTTAATGGGTCATTGCTCATATCTTTCTGCAGGAGTCAAGCAAGAGCATACAGATTGAAGCATTTCATGTTTTCAAGGTATTATAGTTACATTTACATATTGGTCCACATTTTGAAACGTTCTTCCTAACTTAATACCTTCCAAATTATGCTTCTCTATATTGATTTGTTCTTGTCATGCAGCTGTTTGTTGCTAACCAAAAGAAACCAGCTGATATCATCAGCATACTTGTTGCAAACCGAAGCAAGCTTCTTAGACTTTTGGGTGACTTAAAAATAGCTAAAGGTAAGGAAGGAAGTGATGCCATTTCTTAAGAGTTTGTATTTACTTTCTTAGTATTGTGTTCTCATGATGTCACATTTATTGGGATTTTGTAGAGGATGAACAGTTTGAAGCTGACAAAGCTCAAGTTATTAGAGAAATTGCAGCTCTTGAACCGAGAGATGTTGCTTGAGCTTCAGATTGTGTCAGGTGACAAGTTGCATTGCGATATTTTACTTTATATAATTGTCTATTGTTATAGTTCTTTTAGTTTTCATCAAGATGAGACCTACATTCAACACAAATTCCAGTGTTTCCATTCCGAAATTTAATTTCGTTTCTGTAATTCGTAGATAAATAAATAAATTACTAAAATGAACTACATGCAGTAGCAGTATATGACCTTCTGGTGTTATAATGGTTTACCTACCAGCTGGTTTGTATATTGTACTCGGTCATGTAATATTCTTACTCATTGTATGACAAATTTCTTCTGTTAGTTCTTCATTTTGGCCTTCTGGTGTATTGTAGAGAAAAATCCACTTTACATCAAAGTACATTTTATCAAGAAAATTTATGTAAGGGTTAGCATCTTTTGAAGTGAAAAAAGTCACTTGATAAAATCCTTATACCAGTGAGGGAGCATTTTATACCTGAGTGGGAGGAGTAATTTGAATAATACAATGAATGGTGCAACTTAGAAGCTTTATTTTACAGTCACAGATGTCAAGTAAGTATGTAAAAAAACTAACATGGTTAGTGCGTTTTAATCTTTTCCACTTTTCTTAAGACTGAATTGGATGAGTCAATTGCACTAAAAAATTTCATGAACCGGTGACATGTTTGTGCCAGAAAAAGATTGAAAAACTGTTGAAAGCTGACAAAATATACGGTGAGGTCAATGAAAAATATTTATTGCGACATTATTATTATTATAAATGATATATATATATATATATATATATATATATATATATATATATATAAACATAAACATAACAATTAATCAAAATACTTTGGTAATTATTTCTATAAAAGTTATATTCTTATTTTATTCTTAATTATATTTTAAAATTATTTTATTTTTGGTCGTATTGTTGAAATTCAGTCTTTAATAAGTATTATGATATATTTAATCTTATTTTAAATCGATTAGGTAAGTACTTTGACTTGTGGAAGCTAATAATGAAAGTATCTACTATGTGTGTTTGAGTTACAAAGTTTGGTATGTTTATTTAATATTATGTTATCTATCTGTTTTTTTTATTATTATGAGTTAGAGCAAGATTGAATTATTGAATATTGAACAATTTCTTGCCCAACTGGTTTGTTTTAAAAGTATAAGTTTTATCTTTCATGGTAAAATATATTTGTTAAATTATTTTCAGTCGTTATATGGATAGATAATCTCATGTTGTAAAAGGAAAAAGAAGAACGACACTTATTAATTTTTATAATAAAATTATAAAAATATATATCAATGATTCTTAATCAATTGATCGTGTAGAACTTCTGACGCCCACAATATACATTAAACTGTGGTCCCCATATAAAATGTTTATATTTCTCATTAATTAGAAATAATTAAAGATATAACTTTTTCAAATGATTATTAAAAAATAATAAATTTATTATTGACAACGATTTATAATGTGATGATGATAGCAATTAATAATTTTTTTAAATATTGGAAAATTAAATTTTTTAGACTCTTGTGAGTTAAGATGGAATTCCTGGTTAAGGGTCCCCCATAAATGGACTTTTTGTTTTGTTGCCTTGAAAACAATGTCTTCTTAACTTTCTGCCCTACCATTTGGATTCAGAGACAAAGCAACGAGGCAATTTCAATTTTTGTCTTTTAACTCTTTTAAATATCCTTTTCCCCATCCTTTTCAATCAACTAAAACATTTTCTTGTTTGGTAACACAAAATAAGCGACGAGAAAGAAAACTTTTTGAAAAAGGTGGCTCGGCATTATATCATTTAATGTAACATTTTTTTTCTTAAAATTTATAACAATATATAATTCTTTTCTTTTGTGTCGATATTTTAAAATTTTAATTTTATTTTTTAAAGTATAATTATTTATTAAAATTTTAAAAATTAATTGTTATTTTTATATGTTTTTTATAAAATTTGTCTATCTCAATTTTTCTCTCTTTTTTTTTATTTATTAACAATTATTTTTTATTTTTTTATATATTTCACTTTACTTTTAATAAATATAGTTTTATTTTATATATTAACTTAATAACATTACAATATCATCAGATATAATATTACGTATGTTTAAAAAATTTATATACACAAATACAATAGCGAATATGTTTACGCTAATAAAATGATATAATATCATTAGTCGTACTCGAAGAATAAAATAAAAGTGGGCTATTAAGAAAGAAAGAGTGAATTAAATTTGGTTTTCAGAGATTATAAGTATATAAATAGATGTTAGTTTTTTTTTTATTATTATTATATTTCTATGGTTAGAGAAAACTTAGAGGAGATACTTAAGAAAAGTTTTTGGAATATTCTTTAGAATATACTTACTCAGATATAATTTCACAGAAAAATCATTATAGCTATTAACACTTTTTATGTTGAGTAATAATAATATATAAATACTTCTAATATCTCTATTTATATGATTGGAATACTAATAAAATCCAAATTTAATAACTTATACCATTAATGACTTCGTAATTTAATATACATTATCGCAAAACACGAGATAAGTTGTTTCTTTAGCAACTACTTATTTCACAATATAATATTTTTCAAAAGCAAATATACAATAATTTAACAACCACACTATCTTCATAAGATATTCATAGAGTGAATTTTGAAAATTCATTAAGCAAATTTCACCAAAATTTTCCCATTACTTTTGGGTGGAAATTGTCGAACGAAAATGATTCGATAAATAAATTATGCATATCAACAAAACCACATACTTATAATTTAACGAAATTCAAGTATTCTCGTGTCATTATACCTGTTAAATTCCTCTCGAACAAAACTTAGTCAATAACAATAAAAAAAAAAAACTCATACATAGACTATTATAAATTGAATATGGGAACATCTAACAACAAAATACCCCAATAACTAACATGTAAGTTACATCTAAAAATTCCAACTTTAGAATTATCATAGAGAATCAATTTCAATATACCAAGACATAAGAGCATTAAATAACCTAATCTTAATTTTATCAAGATAATTCAAAATTTGAGGTATCAAAGTAACTTATTATTAAATTAGACTTAATTATAACATTATATAACGGTTCACTCCTAATTTAATAACAAACTATCAACCATACTCATTTCAAAGAACGAAATTTAATTACATCCAAGTAACAATAGAATATCCTCTCAAGTGTGAATCCTTCCCATTGATACTTTTTCTTTTAGTTAACCGGTGAGAGTATTTTTTTTGTATTGCACCACTCTTGGATACCCCCTTATTCGTATTGCAATCCTTCACATTGATCCTTTTTTCCGAGTTAACTATCGAGTATCCCTTTTTCGTACTGCACTACTGTTGGTTCTTTCGAGAGAGGTTCACTTGGGAAATACAACACTAATGAGATATGAATGCAATCCACATATAAGGAATTGACACCACTCTTAATCTAAAACCTTAAGACAATAGGTTTATGGGTCTTCATCCTTATATGATACTCAACTTTCTTTTTTTATTCAATGTGGAATTTAGACTTACACTTGGATTTCCATCAATTTCCCTCTAAAAAGTGAATCCCTTCATATCGACACTTCACCCTCGAGCTAAGTATCGAGTATCCATCTTCCGTAACGTCGTTCTTTCTAACGGAACACATTTACCTGACCCACTATTAAGAAGACTTTCGATACAGAGACGCGTTTAAGTCGATCACCACACAACTAAGCTCTGATACACTTTAAGTATTTCGAGAGAAAATCAATGAGAAGATACAAACCCTATAAGACGTAAACCTATTGGTGTCCATGCCTCCTCGCTTGATTCATATCACAAGGGATAATGATAGACAACAGTTCCTAATGTGGATTATATAAGTGCCTAGTGTTGAATCGAAGGAAAGGAATAGACAAAATGGCATAGTTCTTGCATTTGTCAAAGAATAAAATAAAATACGGAATTCCTTCACCATTTGTTGGTGAGAGACAGTGAAAGAAGGTTCGTGAGAGAAACCAAGAAAGAATGCATTCCATATTTTCTTTTCTTCTCATTCACGGCACGAGGACAAGAATCGAAAATAGACAAGAGAAAGCGGAACGAATTCACATGAGAAATTGAGAGACAAATGTTAATAAAGTGTTTAAGAAAAATAAAATAATTTAGGGGCAAATTTGAGTTTTCATAAATAAAGAAAAATTCGAATGAGGAGAAAATGGGAAATGGAACTGAACATGCTATATAACTGCGCTTCTGATTCAGAGTGAGAGCAGTGTGCGGTTGAAGTTCTCACTCTGATTTGCGAAGGAACAAAATGGGTGACAGTGGTACGATTAGGATCGAATCATTTTAATAATTGCGAATGTTAAATGGTATTGCAATCTTTTGATTTTCATTGCAAACACAGATTCGCTCTCCCAATTCCTCGCATCTGCGGTCGACGCTGCTCACAAGGCTGGCGAGGTTGTTCCCCATTCCAATCTCTTTCTGTTTATGTCTCTTTAGTTTCATCTCTTTCGATCGTCAAATTCGATTTTCATTGCAGATTATTCGGAAAGGTTTCTATCAGACCAAGAACGTGGAGCACAAAGGACAGGTTCCTGCCTTGTCTTCATTTCTAACTTTGACATTTGCACTGTAAGTAGACGATCGAAGGTATAATAATAACCTTTTTACTTTTACTAGGTTGATTTGGTCACTGAAACTGATAAAGCATGTGAAGATCTCATCTTTAATCATCTCAAGCAACTTTACCCCTCTCACAAGGTTCACTCATCTCTCCCTCAACTTTCCACACAATCATATTTGAGTTGGCCTTGCATGGAATATCTTCTTGACGTCATTGTAAGTTTTTTTTTTTTTAGTTCATCGGGGAAGAAACCACAGCTGCTGGTGGCAATGCGGAACTGACTGATGAGCCCACGTGGATAGTTGATCCTCTCGATGGAACTACTAATTTTGTTCATGGGTAAATATTGGTCTGATGTTTTAACTGATACATTGGCTTTTCCCTATGGACTGATTACAGTTCTGCTTTTCTAGGTTCCCTTTTGTTTGTGTATCCATCGGTCTTACGATTCGAAAAATTCCTACAGTTGGTGTTGTTTACAATCCTATCATCAATGAGGTGAGAACCTTTCTTTGGCACCACAGTCTGACCACAACGCCATTCCAAATTTCCTGACGTTTGAAACATGTGTATTATTCAATGGTAAACGTTGTTATAAGTAAACGAATCCTATCTTCTATTGAATTTTCACATATCATGTGTACTTTTTATCTTTCTCTTCTTGGAGATTAAACAGGTAGAATCATATTAAAGTTTATGTACACTTAAAGAGAAAGATAGACCCAAAATTTTCAAATTATTTACTCATGTGAAGGTTCAACACGAGGGAATCCATTCCCGTTATGATACATGTATTGTTTTTATTTTTGGTTATCATGCAAATTCAGATTGTTGGGCAAAGCTTTCAATCAATATGTTCTCATGTTTTATAAATAGTATTTCAATGGCTTTAACGTATTTGCAATGATTTGTTGAGGACTAGTGACGTTGAAGTAATTAATTTAGGACCTAAAATCTATAACTTACTTTCTATTAGTAATATTGGTATTGGTGTGGAGAGGTTAATTGTTTTTGTTGGAATTTCACATCGAACAGAAATATGACTAAATTATAGTATATATGAGCAAATCGTACTTGTAAGTCGATTTTGTGAGAGGTTGAATTAGACCTAAATTATACACTTTTTAAGAGTTTTTATTTGCTTCCCCCTTTCTTGGTATGAAAATTGAAGTTTTAGAATGGCACATGTAGCTTTTCACTGGAATCCATGGAAAAGGTGCTTTTCTGAACGGGAACCCTATAAAAGGTGGATCATCTGATCTCTGTCTTTTGATTGTTATTGTTAATTGAGTATAGTTAACTCATGGATATTACCTTGAATTTTTCAGTATCATCACAAACTGAACTAATCAACGCTCTTCTCGTCACAGAGGTATTTCAAGTTTGTCTGAGTTGATTGTGTGAAAGTTCTGCATTTATACTTTTTCTATGGAAAAATGGTATGTGTTTTGTTCCACTCGCTACCCATATTGAGCATTGGCGAAACTTTCTGTTAGGATAGTCATATGCTCCAGCATATCAATGGCAATAGCCCTGCAGTTCTTTTGTTAAATAAAAACTGCAGACTACATTCTGTCTGCTATTTGGTCTAAGCACCTATGGGAGCATGCATGTATGAGTTTGTGCGTGCCATTACATGTCAATCTTTTTCCACACAGTTGCATTCTCTTTTCCATACCTAGCATCTACGTCATGAGCTGTGTTAGAGGATCTATATAAATCATGATACTCTCCTTTTATTTTCCAAATAGATTTATAACCTGACCATTTCAAATTTATAAATGTTGAATGCTCCTCGGTCTTCATATGTGTGCTCTGATTTTGTTTGGTTTGCTACTTGCCTCTCTAGTACTTCGAATTATAAATGCGTGCCTCCTGTATACATTTCAAAGCCTTTCTATTTGTGAGCATGTGCAAACCTAGAAGGTACAAAATCTAAACATTTCCATTAATTTAGGCAACCACTGTGACATGATGAAGAAAGTAAAAGAAAGTAACATAGGAATTAAAATGTCTTTTTGGGAGCTAGATTGTACTAATTGCAAATATGCTCATTTAGCAGATTGTGATGTCAATGCCATTGCTAATTTTGCTTTAAATTGAATTCCAGGTAACCCACTAAGGTCAGCCTAGTAACCCGGCTGGCGGGTTACGGGTAGTTTTCATGATGTCTTAAATTATTGCCACCTATTGTGCAAAAAGAGTTCTATCCCCAGTGACTTGCACCTTTTGTCCATACTGGTTTTTATTTAATTGCATACAATTCCAATCCTTGAGTATGAAAGTTATCACATTTTGGGGATACTAACGTGAAAGGGGATGACTCAAACATGTGTCTGTTTCACTATAAATGTTTCAAATCAAGATAGATTTGAAATTCATGAAGTTTTTTTTTATTTTATTTCTGGAAGTGCAGGTTGGAACAAAACGTGACAATTTAACGGTAGATGCCTGCACAAATAGGATTAATAGCTTGCTTTTCAAGGTAAAATTAGGTGTTCTTCCTATTGGAATCAATCGGATTAAAGCTTGATGTTGTTGCATCATAATAACCATGCCTTTATTCTGATTAGGTGAGATCACTCCGAATGACTGGCTCCTGTGCTTTAAACCTATGCGGAATTGCATGTGGAAGGCTGGATGTATGCTTTGAACTTGGCTTTGGAGGTCCTTGGTAGGAATGTTAACATCACTCATAACTGGGAATTATGATAATGTGATATGTTCCTAGATTAACAGTCTCTTCCTTCTTATTAGGGATGTGGCAGCCGGTGCTGTCATTGTTAGAGAAGCTGGAGGTGTTTTATTTGATCCGTAAGTGTCCTTAATTTGATGCCCTTGTTCTTAACAATATAACATGTTATATTAAGAAAATGGTTTAAGCCAAACTCAACACTACGAATCTAACTTAGGTAAGGATTGTCTTACTTATATACGTTGTATTTTGACATTATTTAATGATCATTTAAAATCTAAGACGGACGTCGTTATCATATTGTAAAGTGGTTTAGGTCTAATTCAATCCACCAAAATTGGTTTATAAATTGAGGTTTATCCTTGTTTATATACTGGATTTTGATATTATTTCTAGTGATTATAGGACTTGGGTTTTTTCCAATATATTATGCTGTTCTACTAGACTGTTTGCACTGTTAGATAGGTAGGCTATTTTATTAGAATCTTTATCTTGTGGGCGTTTATGTAGTTATGGGAAGTCCTTTCTATTCATTCAGAACTATATAGCACAAACTTGGACGCATATGCTTAAAAGATTGTGTTAATATCTGATGGTTCATTTGCTTCAGGTCTGGGGCGGATTTTGACATCACATCTCAGCGAGTTGCAGCTTCCAACCCTTTCTTGAAGGAAGCCCTTGTTGCTGTTGTGCGCCAAAACCTGTGAGAAACCTGCAATTAATCAGTGAGACCAGGAGAAATTTAGTCAGTCTCATGTTAATTCGTTTTTCCCTTTTGTTAAAATGCTTTGTAGTGTGGATGCGCGTGACTTCATTCAATTTTCTAATTCTTGTATGATCTTACCAAAATTTTAGTATTCTATTCTCTAATTCAAAAATCTCAGATAGTTTTAACCATGCAACTTAGTTTAGAATAATGCCATCTCATTGCCTGTGCCGATCCTAAGAAACTTTCAACTTGACTATATCCTGTTTTATCTCATTTTAGTTCCTTTTGAATTTCATTTTGTTTAATTATTAGATGGCTGAGTCTTTTTGGTAGTTGGTATATTTTAGGTAGTTGGTATAATCATAAAAATCATAAAAATTGACAGAAATTTGAGAAAACTACAAGTGGTAAGTTATCTACTATTAAAAAGTAAATTGGCATACGTATCTCTGCTTCCGGCTGGACCGTGTTTGGTTTACATTTTCATATTATATGAACAACGGTGATTGTGATTGTATATAATATAAAATGATTGGTCTAGTCTTGTGTCGAGAGCAGAACAGAGAATTATAAAAATCCAGTATTCTCGGTGGATAGTGAGGAGGAATTGGAGAACCCAATGCTTTCCTTCAGTCTGACCAAGTCTATTCTAATTCAGGTCGAGTCAATGATTGTGCCCCCGAATGCAATGTATTCAATGAATCTGAGCTGTATGCTTTAACGTTGAACTGCTACTTACAACTATAATTGAAGCTTAACCAACTTTTAATAAAATTAAATCAGATGAGTTGTTTCAATCACAAAGAGATTTATATTTTTCGCTTCGGTCATTTCTTATTATTCTGTTCAGTTGAATTTCTGAATCTTTATCAATTTCTGGAGTTTGAAGCAATCAAATTATAGCCTGAGTTTCTTTGGTATATTGTGGGACTTAAAGTGTGTTTGTTTTACATGTTAAAAGTTTATTTTCAAGAATGGAAACGTTCTTTCATGTTTCGAAAAACTATTCTTAATTATTATTGATTCAAATGACTCTCATTTTTACCATATTCTTCTACATTTCCATTCCCGAAAAGATGGTTCTGAAAGTGCTATTCTCACACAAATATGAAAAGATGGATATGTTCGTATCATGTCTAACTCGAGTGACTTCCATTTTTACTTATTTTTTATTTAAATTATTTTAAAATTTTAAAACTGTTATGAAGAATATTAGAATGGAACGAATGATATTATTAAATATCCTTCTTTTTCGTCGCCACAAGCCCAAGAAAGAAGAAGGTTGCTCCCGCAGAACGCAAAAGAAAGATATTTGCAACTCAAGAAATGTAGAATGAGTAAGACAAAGGAAAGAAGTAATTAATCATTAATCATAAATACAAATATGAAGTAACAGAAACCGATACAACGTATACCCTGCAGTAACAATATAAATAAAACAAGAACCTGAAAGTATGTAACTTTCCTATGAAAGAATTACCTCAAAACTGAGAGTCTAAGCAGCTGAAGTACTCCCCAAACACCCTTAACGTTATACAAAGGAGTCCAACAACATAATAACACACCGATAGAAGAAGTAAGAGGCATGAAATCACAAAAGAAACCAATATCTATCTGGCTACATACACGTCATGCGTATATCCTACGCCTGCTATGGCCTAGTACCCGTTAACACCATTTTCTCCGTGTGGCAACTTGTTCTCTGACTTTCTCCTCTTCAACACTATGATCCATGTGAAGACTTCCAAAAACACAGCAATGCCACCCAATGCTCCAATAATACCAATGTACGCATGCTTCCAGTCATTGTAGCGATCCCCTACGTAATTTTCCAAGGTTTCGAACCCTTTGAAAACATTGGCGATGCTGAGGGATATGGTGGCGTATCCCACCAAGTAGTGGTAGGCATTCCAGTACACTCTGTATTTATGGTCCTTGTTGGGCCTCAAGAACAACGCAAACACCTGCATCCAATCATCGCCACATGTAGCTTTCTGTCAGTACCATCATACACTTATATGGTGTCATAATAACATAACATGAAAACCTCGTACCTGAAGGGTTCCTAGGCAAACAAGGACAATAGCAATCGCTCTGTGAGTGTCGTATTCAACACCCTCGGAGTCACTACCGAGTTTGAGGCCTGTTCCGAATCCGGAAATACCTACTATGTAGGCAGAGGCTTGGCAAGTGATGTGAAGATAAAACCAAGCAGGGTCAGCAGATTTGAACACCTTCAAATACCTTGCGATTATGGCACCCGTTGGCATCAGTATGCCCCAGCTCACCGCATTTAGCACTCCATGGGTCTGAAAAATCAACAATCCATCTCTACTCAAACACCAAAATACACTACCCAGTCTATTATGATTTCAAAATTGTTTAAGAAAACAAAACAGTTGAGAGATGTTTTATCATCCTTCTCTGTTTTCCTCAAGTTTTTTTGTGTTCAAATGCTCCAAAACAGAATTAACACATTCACCGGACGAAAACTTTCAAATATACCCTCTATTGAAAAACAGAAAATTGCGTTTGAAAGCATGGATCTTTTTTATGGAGGAACGCTAAAGGTGTCATGCCATGTATGTATGATATGATATGATCGAAAACATTAAGCAAAGATTGATCCTTGGTGCTTACGTTTCTTCTTCTCTGGCGAGAATTCCCAGACGCCTGAGTGGAGGAACCGGAAAGAAGGTTCAACGTTTCCTTGGAGTTTTGGTGGGAAGTCTCGTGGCTATGCTCTTGAGGGGTACTACCAGAGAGAGGTCCATCTTGCCAGACATGGACCAAGGAGGTGGTGTCGTTGGGAAGTGTGAGAGTGGCGAAAATGGTTACCTCGTTGTTGACGTAGGTGGCACTCAACGCCGACACCGGATAACTGATTGTCCCTTGTTCCAACTGCGTGCTGGTGCTGGTTATGGATGAGGTATACACACTTGGGCCTGCTCCATTCGAATCAGGAATGGCCACCAGGGCCTGGGCTCCAATCATGGCCGGGTCCAGCGTGTTCCTGGGATTGATGGCCCACGCCACCCACCTGTTTGTTGAGGTGATTCCCGCGTGCACGAATGCTATCTCCAACTTCCCACTCCCCTGGTCGTAGGTCCAGTGCAGGTAAGCTGTCAACTGCGGAAGATCACGACATGTCGCGAACAACCTGTTAGAGAATGTCTGGTTTCTACACGTCTGAGCCGAGGATGTCACAACCACGCTGCTCAAAACACACAAAGCCAACACCATCCTCAACATGTTGCCCATGGACATTTCTGGTCCTGTAATTAATCTACCTTAACGGTGGTGGCGTTTGGTAAATGAGTTGAGAAGTTGAGAATGTGTATTTGGTAGCAAATGGGTTTTGAGAATGGAAAAGAAAAATTGTTTCTTGTGATGATGCAAAGAAGAGCTTTCAGGTGGAGCAGGTGGTGGAGACGATGAGATTGAGAGAGATGGAAAAGGAGGGGTTAGTTTATTTATAAGATAAGAGTTGGTGGGTTTTGTTGGTTGAGTTGTTTAATGTGCAAGAATCTACAACTGGGACGGACGGAAGGTAGAAATTAAAAAAATGATTCAATTTTGTTTTTATAGTGTGGAAGTTATTGACGAATTAAACAGGTGAAACCTTCCTTCCACACCAATCATAAGAATTAAGTATATCCCTTGGGAAGCTTCCTTTTTTCCTTGTTAAGGTTAAGGTGGTTTGATTTTTTCGTGGAAGAACGCTTCAGCGAGGTTTAGCTCTGCATCTATCTATCGTTTTCTGATGATGAATTTGGGGAAAGTGAATGTTGATGGAGTTTATACAGCAATTTAAGAAGCTCCATCATGAGTGGAGCCTGCATGTCGAAGGGGACCAGTCTTCTCAGCCCAACGTGCCAGAGTGGTTGCACGACGTGACTCCATATATTCTCATCCTCATGATTATTTTCTTGCATTTAATTTAAAAATTTGTTTCCAAATGATCAATTTTTTATACTTTTGAAATATTTCAAATTTTATTTTATAGTCAACTCTCGATTAAACTTTAGAAAGGATTTTGTCTTTTTTATGTGAAACAGTACAGCACAATACTAAGGCCTATGTTTTTCTTTAAGGATTCTGTTTCTCATATGATTGTCAAAACACCCTACAAGTTCACATACATCACAAACCAGAAAAAACAAAAAAAATGAATAGTACATATATATATATATATATATATATATATATATATATATAATAATTTCAACTACTGTTCAAGAAATACATATTACCTCCAGTTAGTTCAAGAAATACATATACTACTGTTCAAGAAATTCGACTATATATTATAAATTTCTAAATAAATTTTAGTTGATTGATGATGGTGTACGAATCTTTTCACCGCCTGAAATTTAAACTAAAACTATTATGCATTTAACTCATGAAAGGAAAAAAAAACATACAATTTTATTAGTGCTTTAACCAGCCTATTAAATATATATATATATATATATATATATATATATATATATATATATATATATAAAGTACGTAAAAAACAAATATTTATTTAAATAATTAAAATTTATAATGTGAAATATTTTAAAAAGTATGTAAATTGCGAGGATAATGATAATTGAAACAAATACACAGAAAAGAAAACTATATGGATGGAAATAAAAAAATGGAGTAGTTTGGGATTTTTTTAGCTCATGGAAGAGATGAAACTCGAAAGACTTTATAAGAACTCACGCTCAATCAGTTAAGTTATACTTTCTTGATACGATGGTTTGAAAAATAATTCTTTTACTAGTTACATTAAATTAATTTTGGTATTAAATTTAGGAAAAGAATATCAAGAAGTTAAACTCTCACTATGTAATTTAACGCGAACGAAAACAACTCTTAATCTGTAGATAACTAATTTCTAAAATACTTTTTATTAAGAATAAACGATAAATTTAAATATAGAAATAAATTTAAACTTACTGGAGAATTTTGCTGATTTACTCAAAATCGAGTTTTATTGTAAAACTGAACCTTTTTTTTTTCTTAATTAAACGTCATTTTAGGTATTATTATTTGTCTTATATACAAAATAAAATACTAGTTAGGTAAATATCATAATCATTATTTTAATGTTGTTTTAGGTGATGTATCATACGTGCGGAATTGGGAATTGGGTTCATGATTTGGTGCAGGTACCACCCAGATACCAAGGGATTGAAATGTTCTTTAAATGACAAATACTTTGGTATGAGTAATATTATTACATTTATTTATGTTAAAAATGAGCAATCTAATATGATTATTTTGTTGAAAAGCAGGATCATAATTGCCTTTGCTTGAGTTCGAAGTCTGAATTCAAATAATTAATTTGCATTTTTCAAAAGAAGAAACAAGCACAATAAAAGTGAAGTGGTCATTAGCAAAAGCAAGATCTTAAGAATGAGTCTGAAAAGCAATTAAAATTGAATAATTATGATTACATGGTTAAACAAAATTACCTTATTGGAATCGAATTTGGTATTTTGGTAGCAGTGAGCGAGTCAATGATCATTATCCAATTTAAATTGGTACCAAAACTCAGTCAAACTGGTTGACCTTGTCGTTTTGGGTACACGTTTTGCCACTCGTCTTTACGCTGTCGTTTTTAATATTCCTCAATGTGCATATATTATATATGTATGAATATCTCACACGTGAGATTAAATAATGAAGAAGTCGTTTGTGGTGTACGGCTTTCACACATTTTAAATATATTTTAACAAATTTTATCAACAACTGTATAAAATAAATCATACATTAATCATTAATTTATATTTTTTTTCATTTCTAATCCCAACGAGACGATTATGATTTTTATTTTTATACAAACCCATGGTATTAAAAAAATAAAATGACACCATATATGCAACAATTTGGTCTTCATATAACTAAAAGTGCCTTCATTATTGTTTTTAAATATAGTTGTTACAAGCATTTCAAACAAGTAATGGTAAAAGTTTACTGAATTGAATTTAAAAAATATTATATGAGATTGATGGTGAAGTAATACTAACAATGGTGAAGATTACTGTAATGCTACAATGGTGAAGTAATACCAATACAATATTACTAGTTGCACTAAATGAAAAATATTAAATAAAGTTGTTAATAATATTTAAATTCTTTTTTTTCTATTTTCAATAAAATAATTAAAGTTTCAACATATATTCCTATTTTCTTCTTCTTCTTTTGATCTTCATTTTCCTCTATTTTCTTTTCCTTTCTACAAACTTTAGCTCAAATGGTGTGATTTTTCTAATTATCATCATATAATATTTTGGTGTTTTAAGAGAAAAAATATACATCTACACCGATAAAATAATAGAGTTAAGGTGGTTATAAATATTTGATCACATGTGTTGAATATATACTTTAGAGTGGTTTATTTTTATGCATTTAAAATATCCTTAATAGAGTCTTGAAGATTAATTTCCTTTTAAGGATGACTAATGTGGTTATATTAATAAATTATTTTAATGCATTGCTCATAAGTAACTCAGCCAAACAAAAAATTTGTACTAGGCATGTGTAAGATAGTACAAGTTTTACTCTTTGAGAAGGTTTTGTACGCAGGGGCAGTAGTACGATAGTACAGGAATGATAGCATTTTTTAGTTCTTTTATAATACTATGGCTACTATATTTTTTCTAATTATTTATTTAAGTCAAATAAAAGTGATTTAATTAAATTAAAGTTTTCGTTAAAGACATATATCATGAAAATAAAAATTGTGTACAGATTATAAAGTAATATTTAATTTGATGAAGGGACAAAATAGAAATACTGAATCTTAAAGTAATTAACCTAATTAGGTTATTTAAAGGGTCATATCCCTTCTGAGAGCACACAGACATAAAGTAAGTTTTTTATTTTAGCTCCTTTCTCTCTATCCCTATCAGGAGAGAAAACCTATAAGGAAATACACGTGTTCTCTATAGAAGGAGGAAGTTGTTAAGGGTCCAGAACAAAAGAAACAAACTCAAGAGAGCGCTCATTTTGCAAGCACCTCAAAGGCTAAAGGCATAAGAAAGAGATCAGATGACCAACAATGCTCTGAATTCAGGTACACTTTCGCACTCAGTTTACAACATGTTTATGGATATTGAATAATATTTATAATTGATCGTTAAAATCAATATTAGGATTATATCTATTTGTATGTAACAATTGGTATCAGAGCTACCCATAATTGATTCATGTCTGTCTTTGGAAATTAATTTTAAGGATTAGGATTATTTTTAATTTTATAGAACCCTTAATATCAATTATGTGTTTTTAAGTCCTAATTTTTGGGATCAACAAAATTATGACTTAAAAACACATAATTGAGATTAAGAGATTAAGGGTTCTATAAAATCTTAATCCTTAAAATTAATTTCCAAAGACAAACATGAATCAAGTATGGGTAACTCTGATACCAATTGTTAGATACAAATAGATATAATTCTATTATTGATTTTAACGATCAATCATAAATATTATCTCATACCCATAAACATGTTGTAAACTGAGTGCGAAAGCATACCTGAATTCGACATAATGATAATACATCCTTTGATCTCTTTCTTTTGTCTTTAGCCTTCGAGGGACTTGTAAAATGAGCGCTTTCCTGAGTTTGTTTCTTTTGTTCTAGACCCTTAAAAAGGTTTAATTATGCCTTTGGTCCTCATTTTGGAGTCAAAATCTCAAAATGGTACCCAAATTTTTAAAAGTCTCAAAATGGTCCCCTTTTTTGTTGAAACGTCTCACGTTTGCCCTTCCCCTTAAGTCAAGGTTGACGCCGTCAGAGGGAGTGCCACGTGTCAGTTCCTCGATTTTTTGAATTTTTTTTTGAATTTTTTTTTTATTTTTATTTTTTTAATTTTTTTAAAAAAATCAAAAAATTACTACGTGTCAAGCTGTCATCGTGCCACGTGGCAGTGATAGTGACACGTGTCAGTATTACGCCACGTGTCATTTTGTTAGTCTCAATTTGGTCCCTTTATTTTAATTTGTCTCAATTTAGTCCCAATTTTTGTAAAAATTAGCAATTTTGTCCCCCTTCAAATTGAAACAAAATTTAATTTTATATAAATGTTATACAAATATTTTTATTAAATTTGATATTTGTATTCAAATTGATATTTTTATTATATATTTTTAACATAGCTAAGTTTAGTTAAAATTAT
>Ga0214542_1006523_pt1 | contig 21198 bp, 16 predicted proteins | sample CNSS1metaG_FD_160096 | JGI IMG/M metagenome (GOLD analysis project Ga0214542, IMG submission 160096) | Root nodule microbial communities from cowpea collected in UCLA plant growth center, Los Angeles, California, USA - CNSS1 | ecosystem: Host-associated > Plants > Roots > Nodule | place: USA...
ACTGTACTTTGGTTAAAAGTGAGAATGCCAACAAAATAATTGAGACTTTACATTGATTAATTTGCAAATTTACAACAATAATTAATTGAGCAATAATCTTTAGATAATCGATGATGAATCTATTTTGAAAAAGCAATGGAATCAATCTATTTTCTTTACTATTGTTTTTATCTCTTTTTATCTTTTCTACTTCTTTCTTTGTTTATCTTAATCCTTTTATATTTTTATTATTTTATTTGACTAACTCTTTTGGATAGATTTTATAAGAACTAATATGTTAAAAAGCAATTCTGTGGTCATTGGGAGACGACTTAGAGTTAACTTTACTCTTTCTATTTCCTTAACTACTATCTTAGCAATACTGATGTTGCTATAATTTAGTAGTATTAATTTGATCGTGTCAACGACAACATTATCATGGATACAAAGAAGTTGGTGCAACCATTGTTTAGTAAATATAGTCAATTTAACATTCTTAGGCATATTACTTCTAGGTTTATAAGACATGCATATGAGTGGTAGCAAAAGGGACAATCTAGAGTGCAAAAGGGTTGAGAATCATGCATTAACACATTTTATCAATTTAAAGCATGCATGTGGAAACATTTTATTCCCCTTCATTTAAGATAACTCGAGAGCAACAGTCTAGGATAGAAAACTTCATTGACATAGGTGATAAAGGTCGTACCCCACCAAATTAAAACAGACAAAATGCAGTATATGAAAGTGAACCAAGTCGTCTCCCAATGACCAATATTTTCTTCCAAAGCTTCAATTTCCAGATGAACACAACAATAACATAGGGGGGTTTGGCAGACAAATTCAAAATTTCAACACAACAGCAAAACGTAATTGCAAATGTTAATAGAATGAATTAAAATCAGTATTGACTCCTTGAATTTGAATGCAATTTTACTCATCACAGGTCACGTAATTAAGGTTTTTGTCTCACTCAATCCACTCGTCCAGACCCACTAAGTGAGGGTTAAAAACATGTTTCAATATGCAATTAAGCAATGCATACATCCATTCATCTATAACAGTTAATCCAATTCATTAAGCATGAACTTTATCAACATGAACAACCAACCCAATCTGAAATTAAGCATTAATAGATTAAAAGTAACCATTCACCACAAAATCAAGATGAAGAGAGACAAAACACGAATTCAAAACGAAACCTCAAAGTTCAATTGTATCTCCTTCAAGGAATCAACACACGAATTTAGCTAAACATGGAAAATGGGGCAATTAAGCACTTCAAATCTGAAACAGAACATCAAAAATCAAAAACCCTAACTTTTGAATTCTGAAAACGCAAATCAAGAGCAAAAGAGAGATTTCAAAGCTTCAATGGAATGCAAAAATGGTGTTGTGATATATAAATCCGAAAACCCCATCAATGGGTGTTGGTCCAAGTCAACAAAATCCACAAAATGAGTTGCCCAAGATAGAAAACGAAATCAAAACGCAAAACCCTCAATGGGTGATGTCAAATGTGCATAAAAACGGTAAAAACTAGGCAAAAACGTGAAAAATCACAAGAAGCACTTCCATGGAAGCTTGGAGCACGAAAAATGGTGGATGGAGAGGTGTTTTGTGCTAAGGAAAAGAAAAGAGAGCAAGAGGAAAACGAGAAAAGTGAGAAGAAGAAAAGGCAAAAGAGGAGATGATGATGTTGAGTTTGTTGAGTTTGACTCTCTAGGTGATGTACCTACTGATTTTGATGTTATACAGTCAGAATGTACTAACAATGTTACAGGAAGTACAAATGCATTTGACTCTCATGTTGAGGTACAAGCTGTAGAATCACTTTCCCCCTCCCCTCAGGTTCCGGCTACTCAGCTAGCAGCCAACACTCTAGAGTTAAAACCTCTACCAAACAACCTCAAGTATGTCTACTTGGAGGAGGAAGAGAAACTGTTCGTCATCATTTCCACCTCCCTCACTGTTGAACAAGAGCAGAGGTTGTTGCATGTTCTTAAAAAGCACAATAAGGCGATTGGATTGACATTGGCTAACATTCCTGGTATTAGCCCATCAACATGCATGCAGAAGATATTATTGGAAGATGAAGCAAAGCTAGTGAGACAACCACAAAGGCGACTCAACCTTGTGATCTCAGATGTTGTCAAGAAGGAGGTGACCAAGCTTCTACAAGTTGGGATCATCTATCCTATTTCAAACAGTCAATGGGTCAACCCCATCCATGTTGTTCCTAAAAAGACAGGCCTCACTATAGTCAAGAATGAAAAAAAGGAGTTGATTCCAACAAAGGTGCAAAACAATTAGAGAGTTTGCATCGACTACAGAAGGATAAATCAAGAAACCAAGAAAGACCACTTCCCTTTGCCTTTTATTGATCAGATGCTTGAGCGCTTGGAAGGTAAATCCCACTACTACTTTCGTGATGGTTTTTCTGGTTACTTTCAAATCCATATTGCACTTGAGGACTAAGAGAAAACCACATTCACCTATCCCTTTGGCACTTTTACCTATAGGAGGATGCCTTTTGGCCTATGCAATGCCCCTAGCACATTCTAGCAGTGCATGCTTAGCCTTTTCAGTGATTTTCTTGAAAACTACATAGGGGGGTTTATAAATGATTTTACTATGTATGGATCCTCTTTTGATTCATGTCTTGAAAGTTTGGACAAAGTTCTTAATAGGTGCATCCAATCTAACCTTGTTCTGAATTTTGAGAAATGCCATTTCATGGTCGAATAGGGTATAGTTTTGGGTCACATAATTTCCAATAAGGGTATAAAAGTATACTCAGCCAAGATATTTGTTATTTCATAGTTGCCTTACAACCTCTTCTGTACAAGAGGTTCATTCTTTTGTTGGCCATGTAGGGTTCTATAGGCGTTTCATTAAGGATTTTAACAAGAAGGCCCTACCCTTGTCCAACTTGCTGCAAAAGGATGTTGACTTCTATTTTCATGAAGGATGCAAAGAAGCTTTTGATTGCCTCAAGAAGGCCTTCACCACCACTCCGATCATTTAGGCGCTTGATTGGACAACCCCATTCGAGCTTATGTGTGATGCATCCAGTTATGCATTGGGGGTTGTCTTAGCTCAAAGGATTGATAAGCAGCCGAGGGTCATCTACAACACTCTAGGACACCACGATAGAGAAAGAGCTTCTTGCAATCGTCCTTGCCCTTGAGAAGTTTAGATCATATTTGCTTGGCTCTCCTATTTTTGTGTTTACTGACCATGCAGCTTTAAAGTACCTGTTGAAGAAGGTAGAATCAAAGCCTCGGCTGATAAGATCGATGCTCTAGCTCAAAGAGTTTGATTTGGAGATTCATGATAAGAGTGAAGCATAAAATTTGGTTGCTGACCATCTCAGCAGGATAAAGAGGTTTCTTGATGATGTTTCACCAATCCAGGATGATTTTCTCGACGAGCGTTTGTATACCCTCTCCACTTCTTTTCCATCACCATGGTTTGCGAATATTGTCAATTATCTTGTAGCTTTTGTTTTTCCTCCCTTAGCATCCAAAGCTCAATATGATAAACTTAAGAGCGACATTAAGTATTATATTTGGGATTACCCGTATCTGTGGAAGTTGTGCAGTGACCAGGTTACCAAGAGATGCATTCCGGACCATGAGATTGACTCGGTCCTAAATTTTTGTCATTCATCTACACCTGGTGGTGATCTTGGTATACAAAGAACAACTCGCAAAGTGCTAGATTGTGAATTTTACTGGCCCACCATCTTCAAGGATGCGTAGAGGATTTGTAGCACATGTGAACAATGTTAGAGAGCCAATGAAGCCATTTCTTGGAGACATCAGATGCCTCAACAACCTATGCTGTTTTAGGAGGTCTTTGATGTTTGGGGTATAGACTTCATGGGCCCCTTCCTTGTCTCATTTGGTTTCACTTATATCTTACTTGTCATTGATTATGTTTCAAAATGGGTGTAAGCTAAAGCCACCAAAACTAACGATGCTCGGGTTGTTATGGAATCTGTTAGGTCTCACATATTTTGCAGGTTTGGAATTCCCATAGCCATTGTTAGTGATCAGGGCACCTATTTCTGCAATAGGTCCATGGTTTCTTTGCTCCGAAAGTAAGGGGTTGTACATAAGATTTCTACACCATATCACCCCCAAACTAATGGGCAAGTTGAGATCTCAAATAGGGAGATTAAGTGAATCTTGAAGAAGATTGTGTAGCCCAACAAGAAGGATCGGAGCAATAGACTTGAGGACGCTCTTTGGGCTCATAGGACTGCTTATAAGGCACCTATTGGGATGTCTCCCTATCGGGTTGTCTTTGGAAAGCCTTGTCACTTACCTGTGTAGATAGAGCACCAAGCTTATTGCACAGTCAAATCATACAACTTCACACTTGATCAAGTTGTGAAGGAAAGGAAATTGCAATTGAATGAGTTGGATGAAATACGTTTGGAAGCATATGAGAACTGCATGTTCTACAAAGAGAAGACCAAGAGATTTCATGATAGCTCCATAGCTAGAAAGGAGTTTGTTGTTGGTCAGCAAGTGTTATTGTATAATTCCAGACTTGGACTCATGGGTGGTAAGTTGCGGTCAAAGTGGATTGGTCCTTTTGTGGTCACTAATTTTTATCCTTATGGTGTAGTTGAGATAAAAGCTAGTCCACCGATAAGAGTTTCAAAGTAAATAGGCATCCTCAGAAGCCATTTCTGAGCAACCCTGCTTTGGTGGATACTATTATGGAGGAGACGTTCGTGCTTGACCCCCTATTTCTCCTTCACCATGATTCAGGGAGTTTTCTTTCTCCTTCCTTACTTTTATTGCACTTGTCCAATTCCATCTGCTGAAATTTGATTGTTGGATCTTGTGTTGAGCCAAATTGGGACAATGTGCAGTTTAAGTGTCAAGGGTGGTCTGCTTTGTTGAGTTTTGTTATATCTTTTTTTTGCTTTGTATTTCTTGTTTTGTTTTAGGCACTTCCTCCACTCTTGGAGGATGAGCTATTTGTTGTTTTGTGGACTGATATCCTTGCTTTTTCTTTACATGTCAAGTGTTTTTGAGTTATTCTACCTATGCGAGGTTTTGAGCCACTTTGTGCTCTTTCTTGTGTGATGTATATGCCTCTTGAATGCTTGCATTGTGGCCTTGGCTTGACTCTTTTCGATGCTTCTTGATTCACATGCAATTTTGGATGTGATTTAGGCACTTTTGTTTTGTGAGCCTATATCCAGATGAGCCTACCTTGTATTGTTTCTTTTGATAACCCTTTTTTAAGCCTGCGTACCCTTTTTCATTGATTTATAGCTCATTACAAGCCCTTAGCCTGAAAAACCATGATTCTTCGTACCTTAAGAAAATTTGGAGCTTTGGAATTGTTTTGGGAATGGGTGCTCAATAAGTGCGCTGTGCGCACACTTGTTATTGGTTGTTAGAATTGCTCATTTGTATACCCAGGTGTGATTTCAAAATTGTTGTTTCTTTGCATGTTCTTTGTATATAAAAAAAAGAAAAGAAATAAAAGGACTTTGGATTTGAGCATTGTGTGATTACCGAATTTGGAAGTGTTGGCGTTTGGGATTGCTTTCATGCTTCATTGTGACTTATTCCCCATTGCTCCTATGTTTCCTTTGTTGCTTAACTACTTATCCATATGTTCCACACCTTGTCCTCAACCCCATTACAACCTTGAAAAGTCCTTCTGATCTTGACCTGCATCTGTTTTGATTTTTGATTTGAGAGGGTTGCCAACTTAATTTGATGCCTGTTTTCTAGAGATGATTTTAGAGTAAATAGTAGCCTAGATATTTGAGTGATACAATGCATATTCTGTGGGGTTGTGTTGCTTTCATTTCACCTTTTCTGAGCTTAGTGAATACTTGACATGTTTTGAATTGCTTGGATGATGTTTATGGATACTTGTAACTTTGAATGGTTGAATCACAATTTCTGTTTAACCCTAATTCGAAGTCCATGAGGAACTAATTTTATGTGTTGATTCTTTGCGGAGAATGAATTGAAACCTTGAGATTAGTGTTTTGTTCGGTTGAATTTGTGTTTGGGTTTAGTGAAGAAACCATTCTGTTTATGCTTCATTTGCAGAGTGGAATTCGTTGTGTGTTCATGCTTAATGAACTGTAGCAGATTCATGAATGTGTGCATTGCTTAATTGCATTTGGGTTCGAGTTAATTCGCACTTAGTAATTAATTCGGGTCTCATGAGTGTTAATAGAATCATTTTGATTTGTAATCCATGATTGGTGGATTTTCATTTGAAGCAAGGAATCAACGTTGCTTTTACACATCTGCATTTAAGTTTTCAGTATTGTGTTACATCTGTAAATCTGCCAAACCCCCTTCTGTTATAGGTGTTGTGTTTGTCTGGAAAATGAAGCTTTGAACAAGAACATTGGTCATTGGAAGACGACTATGATTGGTTACCACACATTGTATGTATCTATTTTAATTTGGTGGAGTACTGCCCCTATCATTCACTTATTTCATACTCCTTAACATTTTGTGCCACAACACACTTTGACTTTAAAATTCTTTTCAAAACTCCTTTAAGTTAAAGTGTGAGACATTCCTTTTGTGAAGTGGGCCAAATATCACCTTTTTTTCCAATTTTGAAAGCCCATTTTCACACATTGCACAATCAAATATACTGCATGGTCTTAATGATTTCAATGAAATTTTGTTCGATGACTATTATAGATTTGTTTATTATCTTGGTTGAACCTCAATTTTGGTTGTTGTGAGCCTTAAAAAACCCTCTTGATCTGAAGACAGATCCTCTTCAAGAGGGATTGGATGATGTGATCCTAGCAAGGCTTATAGCTTGGCCAATGGCCTAGCCAATTTAATTATTTTTGTTCTTAAATAAATATATGTTTTATATCTTTTATTTTCAAAACTAATGTTTGGGCCTTTATTTTGCAGCCCAATTAAAAAGCAATGTTTCTTCCTGCACCTACCATGACATGTTTCTGCATTAATAACGTGTTTGGGCTGAGAATGTTCATTTGGGCTTGCAACCCTCGTCCCAAACAGGCCAAGTGGCAACCTTGCTGCAAGCACGCGTGCAACGTCCTTTTCAACTTCTCTTCAATACACCTTTTGTTTCTTTCTCCATGCATTCTGCAACCACGTGTATGGGCAAATATCCACGCAGCCCAAATACCCTACGCGAGAGCATCACTCTAGAACCAGCCATAGTCCCTTTTCGTTCTGCGGAATGATCTCGAAGGGATCCCTTTTGACGGCCAACCCATATAAGCTAGGGTTCCTTTCTTTTATTGTCACGCATTCTCTGCTAGGATTATACTTTCCTCTTCATGCTTCCAACCTGTAGCTAGGGTTTGCTTGTAATCACGTTTTTCGTCCCTTGCTTCTTCTCTTCATTATAAAAGAGGCAAGTTATTATTGTAATAGTTAGCTTTGATAATATTGAGAGAATTTTTCCCCATTTATCAAACAACTCACCTTCTAGTTAAGGACTTCTCCTCCTAGGTACCGAAAGAGTGAGAGCTCCCCACTGGAGCTCGTGCGAGAGCGATTTCACATATTCCGTTGCATTTTCGTAGCTTCCCTCCGCTGGAACGAGCTTTGGTCGATTTCCACCGAACAAATCGACGCTTAGAAGTTTCGTGAGGATTTGCGCCATTCAACACAATGATTCAAGCGAATTCCACAACGAAGGTGCCTCATTAGTACTCAAAATTCACACCTATTGTGCGAATACTAAGTAGATAGAATGACTTAAGACACCACACACAAACAAGTAAAGAAACACAAAGAGAAATTAAGACTAAAAACGAACCCTTGAATGGCATGTGCCGTGTCACACTTACCTCATTTAACATATGTGATAAATCTGTAACTCACGACTAAGGCTAGATGCAAACTTGGCCTAGACATTTTTAATTGGGCTTGAACGGACCCAATTGCAAAAGCTAGATGAAATATGACCCAAAACTACTTCTAGTAAGTTTACAATTTAATTTCAAAGCATGGCCTAAACAATTAGCCCAAAAATAAATTTATTCTAATGATCTAAGACGAGCCCATCATATGTTGATATCCTTTTTGGCCCAAGAAAAAAACATTTGGAGGCCATGAAGCCCATTAGACCCTTGAAGATCCATGCCCTTAACATGCTTCTAGTAATTGGCCCTTTGATTGGGCCTATGGTTAGGCCTAAGTCATCAAATGAAGTCTCATTACTTCCCTAAAGAAGATATTTGCAATTAAGCTTTCATCATCTACTTTTGGCATAGAGCCATCAATAACATCACAATAAAGTATAGGTACCCAATCCCTAGGCTATATGATATTCTAGATGAATTACATTGGTCCATTCTTTTCTCTAAAATTGATGTTAAGAATACCAAATTCAAATTAAAGAAAGTGATGAGTGGAAAACTGCCTTTAGGAAAAAGTTTGGATTATATGAATGGTTAGTGATGCCTTTTGGTCTCACTAATGCTCCTAGTACTTTCATGACGCTTATGAATCATGTTTTAAGGGATTTCAATTGGAAACTTTGTTATTGTCTACTTTAATGACATTTAGTGTATAGTAACAGTCTGCATGATCATGTAGGCCATCTTAGGTTCAATCATTTGTTTGCTAACATAGATAAATGCACCTTTTATGTTGATAGCATTCTCTTTCTAGTTTTTATGGTCAATAAAAATGGGGTTCATGTGGACCCTGAGGAAATCAAGGCCATCCAAGAATGACCTATCCCAAAAAATGTGGGAGACGTTAGTAGCTTCCATGGGTTGGCAAACTTTTATAGAAGATTTGTTCCTAACTTCTCTAGTCTAGCATCACCACTCAATGAGTTAGTGAAGAAGGATGTTACATTTGTTTGAGGTGAAAAACAACAAAAAACTTGTGATGAGATAAGAGAAAAGCTTACCAAGGCACCTATTCTAGCTTTGCCAATTTTTCTAAAACCTTTGAACTAGAATGTGATACCTCAGGAGTTGGCATAGATATGGTATTATTGCAAGAAGAACACCTAATAGCATATTTTAGTGAAAAACTTCATGATGCTTCTCTCAATTATCCCACCTATGACAAAGAAATGTATGCACTTGTGAGGGCTCTTCAAACATGGGAACATTACCTTGTTTCCAAGGAATTTGTCATTCATAGTGACCATGAGTCACTTAAATATTTGAAGAGTCAACATAAGTTGAACAAAAGGCATGCTAAATGGAGGGACAACTTAAAGCAATTTCCCTATGTGATTAAGTACAAGAAGGGAAAAAATATAGTGGATGATGCTTTATCAAGAAGACACACTTTTTTTGTAGCCCAAATATAGTGACTAATTAACAAGTATGAACTCAAATGCAGAAAATTGAAAGCACTCAAAGCACATAATAACCAAAATTAAATGGGTGTTTAGGTGATTAAGCAAGCACAAGGAAAATTCTCACTGAACATTAAGATAACCTAGGTTATCTAGATGTGAAGGTGCATTTCCAAGGCTCCAAGAAAGAAGAGGGTGTTCATTTAACCATAGAAAATACTACACCAAATTTGAATATAATGCACAACTCTCCACACCAAAAATAACAACACAAATTCAAAGCAAATTTAAAAAGCTAAACAAGGAAGTGATGACATGTATGGACTACACATGACTCTAGAAAAAACATATGGATTAGAAAATCAAGATGACTTAAAATAGATGAAGTATAAAATGAATCAAGATGAAAATAAAATTTAAAAGGCACACAAATTCACCATGGTTGAGTTCTTAAGCACAATGGTCGAATGGTTCCAAAGGAACAATGATAAGAACCATTTAACCAATTAGGTGAATGGAAGCAAACAATTCAAGACAATCAAGAAGAAAATTGATACAACACAAAAATAAGAAAAAGTAATCAAGAAGATGAACTATCTTTGAAGCGTGATCAACCTAAGCTCATGATATCACATAATGAGTCCATCTTCAAGGAGAAAACTAAGAGGAAGCCATGCAAAATGGAGGAGACTTCCATGGAGAAGGTTGGATGCGTGAAAGCAAGGTTGGGAGAAGGAGAAGTGATTCGGCTATGGTGTTTGGAGGATGCTCTCAAGTGAGGTTAGACCAACATTCAAGGAATGAAGTTACAGGAAGTCACTAAAGGGAGCTCTAGCCTAAGTTGATTCACAAAAAGAGAAAGGCCTAAAGTCATCTCAACAAAGTTTCTCTACTATATTTATGAATGAATTTACAAGACTCTAAGCTATCTATTTATAGGAGAAAAGGAGAGCTAGATTATCTACAAAAAATGGAGGGAAAAAAGTTCTAGAGTGTGGTAATTGGAGCCAAAAAGAGAGCATGAGGATTGTATGACTTGCCAACTAACCAAGTCACATGGAGCATGCTTAGGGGCGCTAATTAGAGTATCTTGCTCACCAAGCTTCTTGCAAATTATATAAGCTTATGCGCTCTCCTTCAAGGCTCGATTAGGAAACCCAATTCTCTTATGGTCCAAGACACTTCTAAGGCCTACAAACCCTCCAAGGTCCAATACATGGCCCAAAAAAAATCCTATTCTATCGGACCCGTAATATATAGCCCAAAATTAAATCCTAATCTAGTATTTCCAAATAAAGAGTCATAGGTTAGGTCTTCACATCCTTCTTGGCTCGTGTAAACTTCAACTTGGGCCTTGCATGCTCAGAGGAGGCCCAACCTTCTTGTATCCTCCTAGACATGACTTTGGTGGTTGGTCCCTCAACTAGAGGTCTCTTACCACCTTACAATATGCAATAAGTTAGGCTATCACTCAAGCTCTCCTAAAAGAGTGTAAACTCCTCTAGGTCCTAAAAAATTTAAGAGAATACCAACACAAGAGGGTTGATGTCACAACAACCACACTAAGAAATTCAAGAAGTAGAAAACTTCAATGACAAAACAAAGAAGTCTAATTGACAAGCAAGAAAAACACAAAAACAAGGAAGCTAAAACTCTAAAGAGAGAAATTCAAGTGACAAAACTTGCAAAAAAACTAACTCAAGCAAAACATGGGAATAAGACTCTATGGAAAATATTTTGACCATGCAATCAGAAGACCAATTAATCATGCATATACCATATAAACTAGGGCTAAATAATGATGGAGCTAATTTTCCATACAGACCATTCTTAGCAATTTTTTTGAACTTCCAAGGTAAATTTAGATATTAATATTTTTTAATATGGGTTTGATTTTTTTTTTCTATTTTAAGATTCTAGCTTAGCACAAATTAAGGAAGAGTGTCAAGATGTATTTGAACACTTAGCTCCTAGTTTTAGGCCAACCATTTAATTCAAAGGCACATACATAAAAACTAGTCATTTTGATCATGCAATTTCAAATACTTGGAAAACAATAAATGAAAACTTCAAGTTGGCATAAGACATATGACTCAAAATTCAACAGCTAAGCACATTTGAAGACTCAAAAGACCTAAGAATTGGAATTTAAGCATGGAAACCACAAGGTAGCTCACGGTCATGATCAATAATAACACAAAAAGCCATTTTATCAACTTGAAAAAACAACAAGCATGTAGAAGGTTGAAAAATGGTACTCTAACCTTAATGCCAAGTGGAAAATTGTGCTAACAATATTTTCTTCCAAGGATGACTGAAGCTCCATCAAGACAAAAGTAAGGCAAAGTTAAGGTTAGCTCAAAGAAAAAAACCATATAACAAGTATAACCTAAGCTCTAGATAGAAAATGATAAAGACCCATTTTAGAGTTTAGCAAATATGGTATTTTGGTGGTTAAGAAAACTCTAGGAAGATTTCCAGTGAACATAAGATAACAATGTTATCTAGATGTGAATGTGCACTTCCAAGAGGTCAAGAGAAGGAGATAGGCTCAATTAATGAAAACAAAAACAAGAACACAAGAGTAACATAAATGGCTAAATATAAACATACTTCAAATGAACAAAAGAGAATAAAGATGGTAAAAGATGGAAGATAGAATAGGGGAGGGAAACTTAATGATGAAGTCACGCCACTTAGGGGCATTAAAGCTCACCAACCCAAGATTGTATGCCGCCACTTGAGTTATAATCTCAAGATAAGGTTTGAGGAAGAAGACACTCTAAGAAGAGAGCTCTCTCGCAAGGTGGTCAAATATAGTATTTTTATTCAAAAAATTTCAACTCTTTCAAGAGTCTTGAAAAGGCCCTTATATAGGTGAAGGTGGGGGGTCTCTTAGCAATAATACAAAGCAGAAGGTTGTATACCTAAAAAGATAAACCAAGCTTCTAGAAACTAGATTTAAAGGTGTATTGAAAAGGACATAATCTTAGCTTGGTCCCCAAGACTCTCTTATGTGCTTTTGACCTTCTAGAAGAGTGTAGGTCAACTCCAAGCTCTTCCTCTTTCCAAATATGCTCCCTATCATGAGTGGTCCCAAGGCTAGGGCTCTCCTTTAACTCCAACTAGTGCAATCCTTCTATCTTGTTGGCATAAGCTTACCCTATAAAACAAACAACCCAAGAGTAAACATGTCAACTTAACTATAGTCATAAAGTCAACCACAATTAAGTCAACATAAGTCAATTTAGGGAAAGTCAACATAAAGAAATGGAAAATAAAGATAAATAATAAAAGTTTCATGCCTCCCTTCTAGTCATGCTCCTAGTCACTATCCTTAGAAGGTCCTCCATTGCTTCATAACGAGTCTCATCATATGAAATTTCAATTTCCTTCTTTTTTTTAGTAAATTTCAAATTTTATTATTTTAATTATTTAAAATATCTTTTTAAAATTCCACAATTTCAATTTCTTTTTATTTTCTTCATCCTAATAAGTTATTTTATTTCAAAAAATTTAAAATTTTCAAATAAATAAATTATTCTCTTAAATTATGTCATCCAAACATAACATTAAAATAATTTTCTGTCTACTACCTTGCTTTCATCATACCAAAAAAACTAAATACCTCCCATATATAAAATTATATTATGCATTTTACTTCTTAAAAAAGCTTTTATTCATGAACTGAAATGCACAATTTAATTTAATTTTATCAAAAAGTATTCAATTTGTTTTTATCTAATAGTACAAAGATAGGAACTCTGCCGAATATTGTAATTTAAAATGTAATTTTATAAACACTACTCATTACATGTAACATTCATTATGTTGTGATTTCTTATGACCAATAACTCCGTATACAAATTACCTGACTAATGCTGATTTTGTATGCTTAAATAATCGTAATATGTATCACCATGGGCATGACTATAGGTAACTTGGACTATAACGATAGCAGCAGAAGCATATATACATTTGTCAATTTACTATACAACATAGCGACGGAGATAATCCAACCGAGCAGGGTGCTTAAGCTTCATGAGAGCCTTGACTTCATGCTTCCGAACCATTTCCCTCGAAATATTCAAGTTCCCAGCGATTTCTCCCAATGTTCTGTCACCCTTGCCATCAAGTCCATATCTCTGTCTAATCACTAAGCTTTCCTTTGGCTTCAAGGAATCAAGCTACAAAAAAAATTCCCAACAAATGACAATGTCAATTCGATGTCATGGTTTTACAAAATTCACTAACTGGTAGGACTTGACATGAGAAAAACCTTCCAAAATGACCAACTTAGTCTCCAATGAAAACTTCCAGGATCAAAATCACACATTTTCAATACTTTAAGTGGATCCATTTAACGCAGTTGAAACATGGGAAACAAAAGTCATAAAATTGCAGTACTATATAAAAATTAATCAAGAGACTTTCATTTTCCTCTTAGTATGAATCACGAATAAATGTTCTGCCGGTGAATTAGTTAAACGCTTATTTATATATTGGAAAATAATGACAAGGGAATGGAAGTAGACTGTTCATCACTAGAAGCATGATTAAGGATCTAGTTCACAAAAACGATGTTATTTTCTTATTTTTACATTTCATGGACTTAAAAGTCTTAGGGTTTGTTTGTAATTTTAGAATATATTTTAATTGAGTTATACTACAAGAACAGGCTTGACCTAGCTTTGTAGGGACTGTCTTAAAGACAAGGGACGAAGACCTACTGAAGAGCGACATTGAGATAAGGAAGGACCTAGATCACTTTGAGCATTCAATATATAGCTTGCACTGCACCGTCCATTGAAGATTCTATGTTCTTTGAACTGCCAAGCATCCTGGCGCATCACACTTGAAGCATGCCCCCCCAGGAAGCTTCTAGGCTCTTCAAAGACCAAGCAAGGCAAGGAAAACAGCATCAATTGGTGCCCTAACCAAGAACCATCTAGGCCATTTAAATTCAAATTTAGGCGTCAAGTTGAAGTCACATTGAAGGATCCACATGTGGAATGCGCGCCTAGTTTAGGAATCATCCAGAACCTTGGCTCTTTAGCTTACTCTGTGCATCAATTCTCCTGTATGAAGAGGCTTTCTAGCATTGTCTAATAGTTTTGAATGAATTGAAATTCTGAGAATTCTAGAGAAAATTGTGTGCTCTTTTAAGTTGTTTGGAATTCAAATGGTGATTCTTCTCACTTATCGTGACGTGAGTCATTTCAAGTGATGTGGTTTTCCATATTTTTCTTCTCTGTCTCTTTTAATGACTTAAGCATGATAAAAAATGGGTTTCCTACACATGTTAGGAACCAAGTTCTTCTTTCCAAGCCAAGAGGATTCTAATCCATGGTTCAATACTTGAATTTAATTAAATCCTATTGATTCAAACGACGCATACCTTAGAATCTAATGGATTGTATGAGAGGTGTCACTTAGTGGAAGATCCCACTTTCATACCTATTTTCGAGGATTCCATCAGAAGACATCTAGTTATTAGGTGTCTCTGTGTCCAGTGAGGTTAACTCTTGCAGGGATCCAGTGTTTACAAGTGTATAAATCAAACTTGGAATATCATTAAAATAATTTGAATTAAATGGATTACACTTCTTTGCATTGAAAGGTAATTAAACTACACAATTATGTTCCCTTCCCATTAGAGTTGAAAATTCCTTAATGCTGGTGAAGAACCTAATATATGTGCCTAGTTATTTTATTAAGAATTAAAATCAGATAATTTTTTAAAGACCATACTATGATTTAGGGATTGTAGAAGATCAAATAAAGTTCAAGCGCCTATACTCCAAGCTTTTATGACATGTAAAGTTTCGAATATGATGGTAGAGGTTCAAAACTAGTACTTGAATGTTGATAATTGTTGGAATTCGCACATCGACTAGAAATAAGGAAATTTCATAATATATAATTGGTGTAAACCTTACCTTACAAGCCAGTTTTGTGAGGTTGAGTTAAGTTTAAATCCACTTCTAACATGGTATCATGATATCAGAGCCATTGTTTAAACTATCCTAGTGAGATTCCTGTTTGTTGGACATATAATTCCATCGGATCACCTATTAATACCTCGACATGAGGGGTATCAATTAGTTAGGTGCAAGCCTCGGTATACGTTATGCTATTCACTAGTTAGGCCTCTTTATGCACTGTATTCGTGAAAAATTGACTATATCAAGGACGGACACTAAAACGGACTAAGGAAGTGTTTTACGTTGGCAAGAATGCGATAATCATACTCAGTTAAAGGTATAGCAAGCAGCACAACTTTGACATTCAAACTTTTAGCACATTAATCAAATTTCACTTATCATCAAAGGGACGGTATCAAGGAGTTGAGATTTTACCACGTCATCAAGAGCAAGTCTTAGAACAGCAACTTGCCTCCTATTATCACCATCCACACCATCAAGATCAGTAATCCCATTAATAAACTCTTCCTGCGTGGTTATATGTCTTGAATGAAGGGATAGAATGGGTTTTGATGCCCTCAGTACATCATAATATCTTTCAGGGGAGATCCCAATTCTTTTTAGTACCTCCTCTTCCGTAGGTGACCTCTGGTGCTCAAATGTTAACTCGAGTTTTGCTCTATGGATATCTGCTCTGACCTGTTTAAAATGAATGTGAGATGATATAAAAGACTGCTCCTAAGTCTATAATAATTTCCTAACCTACATATTTTCTTTGAATGTCTTTGCAAAAATTAGATCGGGTCAAAACACAAAGAATTATTTTCATGTATTCTATTTTAATTATAAAAAAGCCTTCGAAGTCCTAAGGAAAACAAAGTATGCTGCCTTTGTAAAATTAAAATCAATTAATCCAGTTTCAAAAATAATCACCATATTGATAAGAAAAATGAATACCCTGTCAAGTCCAAAAGGAACACGTGTGAAGCTTGAGAGGGTTATGGAACGAACAATTGAATGTCTAATCCAAAATAGACTGTATGTAGATAGCTGAAGTCTCCTTTTTGACTCAAATCGATCAATTGCAGTGATAAGTCCCTTAACTCCAGCCTGACAAAGATCTTGAAACCTTGGACCACTTGCAAAATCTTGAAAATATTTGTTAATCACGAACAATACAAGTCGGAGATTGTGCTGCAATAGATACCACTATGATTTATTAATCTCAATATAACTATTACTCAATCCGAAGAAAATCAACAAACAAATCAACAATTAAACCATTCGTTTCCAAAGCAACAGAGAGAGAGAGAGAAGTAAAAGGAATAGATGTGTAATAAATCACTGATCTTTGAAGACTTATTATAAGCCAATCTAAAAGAAGAGTTGAACATTCCATATTACCTTTATGAGCTTGTTTCTCGCAGCTTGACCAACCTCTATAGCTTTCCTTACATGAACAATGCTAATGCTTTTTGCATCTGCTAGTTCACCATCCGAAATTTCTTTCCCTGCTGCCTGTAAATCTTCTCTCACTTGTAGGAGTGCCTGAACCACAAAAAACACAGCCTAATATCACAAATACTTGAATTTTCACTCAGGATCTTAAGCTATTAAATTTAAACATTCCTTGACATCAAATGCTTTCATGACTGTATGCTCAAGATGTGGATCCTTGATTACTAATTCTCATGATTAAATTTCCATACAGTTAAGAGCAACCTCTGCTCTATACATCCTTCACGCCCAAGTGAATTTGACATGAACTGTAAGTGTACCAAAGACAAAATCAGTTGAAAGTCATTATCTTCCTGATTAAGCTTTTAGGTTGAACCGTTCTTTGACATTCAACAATCAAAGGTGACAAACATCTATTTTGAGAAGGAAAAGAAAAATATCATAAAAGAAAGTGCATTGGAGACCAAAACAGGAAAATAATTTCACCTTCATAGGTTCCATCAACTTAAATAACCATGCATGTTCTGAAGAAGGAAGAACTGGCGGAATTTTCATTTTCTTCCAGTCCATGCTAACTAAATCAGTTGATGCTGAATATTCCCTGATAAGCGCATCAATTTTTTCTACTCTATTAACATCTCTTTTTTTCTGAGCTTGAACAACCACCTTCTCCTTTGCATTCCTTTTCAATGCAATCCTTTTATCAAGACTCAATCGTTTGGCCTTCTTATTCAGGTTTCTAACCACATTATCATCATTTCTGTCATCATGTTCATCACCAACCTTCTTCCTCCTCCGGAATACTCTCTTTGTTTTACTATCTATATCTTCCGTCTTACAAGCATCAGATACGGAGCTGAGTTTGTATATATTTTCAAGTTTGGCTGCAGCTTCATTGTAGTTCACAACCATGGTGAATGGAGTGGTTTCATCAGTAGAGACAGCTCTCACTCTCTTCAGCGATTCATTACTCTTTTCTATCCTTTTCCTTTGTTTCTTTGCCGTTTCCACGGGTAGAGGAATTTGCTCCTGAGGTGAAACCAAAGTGGTTTTATTCGATTTATTTCCTTTAAAAGCTACTATTAAGAGTCGCTTATGTGCCTGCTGACGACTGATCAACTTCGCACTCAATCTTAACGGAGTCCTAGCAGCTGAGGTAGAAACAGTAACAACTCCCATGCCAGGTTTCCAAGCCGTGTTTAGAGCATAAAAAATTAAACAATTTTTCAATGCAGGGATCCTACAAGAGGAGATGAAGTCAATATCAATGAAATTTGCTTAGAACAAAATTACATAACATCTTGATTAACCATCAATGTGGTATCAACATCAACACCAATATCAATATTACTAATAAAATCAACAATACAATGAAAAACCAAGATATTGTTTTATCAGACACTAATTATTCCCCGTTACCAATTTTACGATAGAAAAATGGTTTCAATTGAAATACCTACATTAAACTCATTACGAAGACTTCGGCTCAAATTTTTTGCTGTCAGCATTGTTTTAAACAAGAAATTGGTACACCAATACTTCAAAATAACAGCACCAACTAACAGAAATCAAGAAACAATCCTAAAATATAACATGGACAGACTCGCATCGTACACACACCAACGCAACCTATTCAGTGTTAATGAGTTCTAAAACCAATGGAATTTTCACTTTTGTTTGGGAATACTGGCACGGTAAATAATCACATAGAAAGACAATGTTTAGAAGAAAAATGAAGTGAAGTAGCAGGGAGCATACTAGCACCTTGAACTGCAATGTTTCCCTGAGTCCACGCAGATTGAATCTACTAGAACGCGTTGAGGTTGTGGTTTCATTAAACGCGAGATTCTAGAAAAAATTCGGTGTCCACAATTTTAAGTCTGAAAAATCACAGACAGATCGACGGTGGAAGAAGAAGAGGAAGCTTTGTACGATCGATACGCGTGGACAGAATGTGGCATGATAGAGCTGACATGGCGAAGAAAGTGAATGTGGCGCTTTTGGAATGGGGGAGGAGATATTTGGGGGAAGTGTGGAGCACATGTGGTGCACGTGGTTGGTTATTGGTGGTTGACGAAAGCCTTTGATATTATTGTTGGACCAGTGATGCGTGTGGTGGTGGTGTGTCGACTACGAAACGAAGTTCATGCGCACCATGCATCTCGTTAAAATAGTGATACAAATTGATGTTAGGATAAAATAATTTAATTAAGTTTCAATGCATTTTATTTTATCGTGTTCAGTCACTTTTTGGTGGAATGGTTTAGGATTTTATTTAAAACATAGGAGCTCAATAAAAATAAAATTAAATAAAATATTATTTAATTTGGTTATATATATATATATATATATATATATATATATATATATATATATTATATGATATATATATACTGTAAGATTGACATCCAATATCATATAATGGAAGTGTAGAACGGAGTAGTCTCAAAAAAGATGACATGAGCAGAATCTATATATCGTTAAAGTTGAGGAGAAAAACAATGATATCCCTTTTGAAGGCGTGAGTAACCAAGGAAAATTCATTTGAGAAATTTGGCAGAATGTTTATCTTTATCTGAATTAAGGTAATTGTTAGAGTATGTGCTGTTAAAAAAATTGAGAAATAAAATAATGATAAACCATAATTAATATAGAAATATGGATAAAAGAGATGATCAAGTCAAATTGTTCTTATAACAAACAATAACAATATAAAGATAATGTAAATATGTAAATGAGATAAGGATAGAGTAAGTCTGGGTTGAGGCACGCAGAGTGCTATCCTTAGAGAGAAAACGCCCCCACTGCACAGGGTAATACTCAATATTATGCGCTCCTCTCTCAAGATACAACAACCCGTCAGATCGATCAAGTGCAGCGAAGGATCTCTGAACCTTATGAACACCACTATTTTAAGAGATAATATAGAGAAGGAAAAGAAGGAAGAACACTTTTAAGAGGAAGAACTCTAGTGTTTATTGAGAGGAAGAACACAAGAGTAAATGGCCATCAAACTGATTTAAACCAAAAATAATTTCAAATCAATGAAAAGAATAAAAAACTATTTATACATAAATAGAATTTAACTCTAGAATTAACATTGTCTTAAAACCCCAGTAACAATAATATTTTATTTTAATTTTTTTAAAAATTATATTAATATTTCTAACAATCCCCCACATAATTTAAAAAAAATTGTTCTGGTCAAGAAAAGTGCCAGATAATTCTTAACCAAAAACAAAAAGAAAGAAATATTTTTAACCCTAGCTTAAGACTTGCTTAGGTCAAAAACAATATGTCCCTTGACCATGAGAGTAATATTCTTATTTATAGTAGATGAATCAGTAACAAATATTACAGATATACATAATAATCTTAAAGATAATCATCAATATTTTCCTAAATCTCAACCAACCTAAATAATAACTAATGTAACTATAATAATTACATAATATTCGTTAGTATTATTTCCTTAATCTTAGCTTCTTACAAGGAGGTTAGTTTGCTATGCTTACTGACATCGACTCTATAGCGATACAACTCTACACCTCTGCTCATCCTTGCTCAACCATCGGCTTTATGGCGATGCCACTTCATATCTCTGTTCTTTGTTGATCATCACCCTATCATCGGTAATATATTGACCTTATCATCGGTAAAATATCGACACGTTGTTTCTGGACGGGTACATAGCTCTCTAACTTTTTGAAGTTCCTCTTCTCAAAATGAGGAACTCAAAAGTTGTCAAATCAATCGTCATTCACCACTTCCCACGATCCATCATTGCATTCTACCTACCCTTTTTCTTCACGATTTCACTCTCACAAGTATTTTTCATTATATCTGTATAATCCTTTGTTTTCACTCCCCATTATTTTGCTGATTATTTATCTTCATTGTTGCTGGTTGATTATTTATCTTCACTCGGTCATGAACCGAGCTCTCAATCTCGTTCATGACTCAGTTCATGACCAAGCTCTCAATCATGCAAACACATTATAAAACTCCAAAGTAATTAATCACTCGTTCATGAATCGAGCTCTCAATCCTGCAAACACATTATAAAACTCCAAAGCAATTAATCACTCGGTCATGAACCGAGCTCTCAATCTTGCAAACACATTATAAAACTCCAAAATAATTAATCACTCAGTCATGAACTAAGCTCTCCATCCTACAAACACATTATAAAACTCCAAAGTAATTAATGACTCGGTCATGAACTAAGCTCTCATTTATTAACATGCTTAACCACTAAGCTCTCAATTATTAACATGCTTAACCATCGAGCTCTCAATTATTAATAGTCAACCACTTTCCTTACTCGGTCATATACCGAGCTTTCCGTCATTAACAAATTCTTTTATATATCAAACAACTCAGCTTGGAGTAGAACGCGAAGGCTCTTTTATACATTAAGCAACTCGACTTGGAATAGAATACGAAGGCTCTTTTATACATCAAGCAACTCGGCTTGGAATAGAACACGAAGGCTCTTTTATACACCAAGCAACTCGGCTTGGAA
>Ga0214542_1006524_pt1 | contig 21192 bp, 9 predicted proteins | sample CNSS1metaG_FD_160096 | JGI IMG/M metagenome (GOLD analysis project Ga0214542, IMG submission 160096) | Root nodule microbial communities from cowpea collected in UCLA plant growth center, Los Angeles, California, USA - CNSS1 | ecosystem: Host-associated > Plants > Roots > Nodule | place: USA...
TGGTGTGTGCAAGGCTAATTTCGTTCTAGCACAAAAGGAGACAAAGAATGTGTCTCATATGTCTCCAAAAAGTGGCCAAAATGTGCTAAAAACAAAGGAGACCAAAGGTACATAGGTACACTTGCTTCATGTCTTTTACATTATGCTTTATGCCTTTGCTTTACTCTCTCCTCCACATCATTTATGCTCCCCAATCACCATGTGCCACCTAACATTGCTTTCTTACTCCTAATTAACCTACAAAGCAAATAAACATAGATTAACATGTTGACTTAGGTCAAGTCAACTATAGTCAACAAGTCAAACTTAGTCAAAGGTCAATAAGTCAACTAAAGTTGATTCAACTAAGTCAACTTTGGGAATCAAAAATAACAAACACAAACGAAAGAGATGAAGAATTAGTGAACTTCCTTTCTAAACATGCTTAGTCTTCTTAAGCATGTGTCTCCATCCTTGGTTGGGGTCAATCCTTCATCATGAGCAAAGTTCAAATTATTTAATCCGCCTATAAAATAAATAAAGGAAGTCAAAATTTGAAGTTAAGAGTAATTGCATAAAATTAAAAGTTATATATTTAAATAAAGCAAGATAGATAGAGATAAAGGATATATAATTAAAAAGATAATGTTAAAGAAAGAAGGTATGCAAATACAAAAAGTGTAACAATCCAATTTTCCAGAATAAAATATATGCTCTTAGGTCATTACTTTATGATAAACAGAGTCATTGACAGACGCATATAATAATGTCTAAATATAATTACCATCAATAAAAAAATTATGGTTCAAAAAGACATTTAGATGAACATTTTTAAACAAATTGACTATAATTAATACAGTTTTCCAAAAATGCTATACATCAGCACCTAAACTAACTACTACGTTAGGCCTTCAATGACTTTCCTCAACTCCTGTGCGACTACCACCATTTGTGCCTATCCTTGGTCATGTATTAATATATGATCATTACAGAACAGAAAACCAAACAAACACAATGGAAGAAGTGCAAAGGTAAACTAATACATTTTAAAAACAAGAAACTTAAAGTAAAAACAATAATGACTTATTATTAAAAAAATGAACAAAACATATTTTTGACGTAAGAATAATTTCTTAGCTTACTCTTTCCCAAGTCTCCCTTATTGCCATCACCCTACATGTGTAATGGACATTCTTTATTTATCATAACCAGTCATAAACTTTAGTATTTTCTCATATCAACTATCACTCTACTACCTTCAAGATTTCAAATAGTTTTCACGCCATTTCATTCACCAAAATATCACAAATAAATGAACCACAACTAGACATTGCTTCCATAAGACAAACAAGTGTATTCAATAGATTCGTGGAACTTTCTTTCTGTCATACTTACTTACCACTAATCATTCAAATTATAATCACATCCAACTTCACCAAGTCATGACAAGGTTAAGTTCACTAGCTCCTTAAGTATGATCCTCTTTCATATCATATCGTTCGCTTTGTGAAGTTTCCTTCGACTCTCACCACCTAGATATCTTTCTCTATGTGAGTTAGATACTAAAAGAGTAAAGATAGTCTCACTCATGGAATCACCTTTCAATAGACTTTGACATACATACAATAATAGTAATTTTCCCTTGAAAATACTACCTTGACTCAGATCTCACAATACCAATCCAAACAAAGTTCATAATACTAATGTCTCAAACTTTATACACACAACAATCAACCCATAACCCAACCCTCTCAATACCATCCATATCACACTTTAACACAATGATCAATGAAAATCATAACAATATTTTCTTCTTTTTTTCATAGTTCAAACATTATTATAGTAGTTTTTCTTTAACTATTATGTGAAATCACTTGTTTTGGGTACTTTATAAAAGACCCTTGTCTACATTGAATGAGTTGTTTACTTTTTTTTTTTTGGTTTTGTTTTTGGTTCACGATGGTGGTGCAGTGCATGTACTAGATAATCATCCATATATACATTTAATTGTTAAGGCAATTGTAGCATTGATGGGACACTTGCAACCTAGCCATTTCTTGTTTTCGTGGCAACTTTATGCCTAGACCTCCAGTCTTTCCCCAATTTATTTTTCTTGTTCTTTATTCAATTCACGACAACATCATCTGTAAGACTCGAGAAATTTAAATAATTAAATAAATCATTATTTAATAAATGTGGGTCGTGGAAGCATTTGGATACTATGTTGGAGTTTCATAAATTATGGATTTTTGGATAACTTTCGATTAATAAATGTTTTAAAATTTCCCGCGTTTCTGGGAAGCGAAGTATAATAAATGAGGTTTTCATCATATTTCTTAATTTTATTACTTAAATTAGTAATATCTGACCGGGATGTTACATCATCCCCTGGTGATCACGAGGTAGCGTAACCCACTCTTTTAGATCCAACCAACTTTCATTTTTCGTTTGGCTCTTGTTTCCTCTTTATGGTGGTGTGATGCAGCTTGGTTCCGATGTTTGATCCCCTCACGTGACGAGTTACCTTGCAGAAGGAAACCCTTGGGGTTACATGAATATTTTTGGTTTCTCCCATTATTGTGCAACCACCTCCTTTCTCCTTCTCTTCCTAGCTTTATCTCTTAATACTCATGCATAAACGAGTTTATTCTAGTGTTGTGAAATGACAGGTTTTCATGGACCCATTTCCTTTTCTCTTATTTTAGGTTTGTAGTGTAGTTGACATCCGTCCTTTAACATGTTGGTGGACAACTTTTTGTCTGCAATACTAGTTATAAATTGTGGTGAAGCTTTGGGAAGGGACCTACGACCTACTGATAATATGCCTCTTTCTTTTTCTTTCACATTTTTTTTGTGGTGCAGTGAATGTGTTAGTATGCTATATATATTTATGAGTTAAGGCAATTAATGCTTGGATGGCATTGATGTACGTGGTAAAGGCTTGCACATGGTTTTTTCTCTTGCTGGTAGGACGTCAGGTTCTTTTGAATGCAAAGCAAGGTAATACAATCTAAACCCTTCTAGTGGGTCTGCGGTGGTGCACCCAAAAATGTTGCACGGCTACCCCTTTTAGCTTAATGGTAAGTCTTGGTGCTTGTGTTCATAATATTGCATGATTTTTGTGGGGAGACCAGTGGCTTAACGCCTTAGGCAACCAACCCGTGAGGATGAAGAACTACTAGTCTATTGGTTGGTTTTATGCGTAGATAATCGTGCTTTAGTACTATGAAACATAGGGATTATGCTTAATAACTTTGATTGTTCTTCTTCACTCATGGGGCCGATATGGGAAATTCCATGCAGTCTTGTCATTGTAGGGTGTTGGTTAAGGGTTAGTTTTGTCCCATTGGTTAGATCACATTATGTGATTTTTGGGTACAACCACATGTGTAAATTGGTAATGCATATATCATGAGGTTTTTAAGTAGTTTCCCAACGTGTGGCCCTACTGTTGGTTCAAGTGCGCTTGATCTTACTTGGGTTTGCCTGTTAATAGAATTTAATTGATGGTTTGGTGCTTGATGAAGAATCGTCTCAAATTTGGGAATGAATTTCGTCTTGAACGAAAATGGGTATGAACCCTAGAACGAATGGGGAAAAATTGGAGGATGTCGATTTAGGGGTTTTCAGAACGGGAGAAAATCACACCACTTGGAGGAGGTTCCAAGATAAGTGAGGAAGATCTGCCACTTTGATTCAGAAATTCAAAGATAAGGATCGGTGGTTCTATAGAGAACCTCGAGACTTGAAATAAAACTCAAATTTTCATATAACTCAAATATGAATACAAAGTGTTTCACAAGAGCTTATTACTATGGGCCAAACACTAAAAAGCCCAACACGACTAAAAGGTCCAATAAGGCCCAAACAAAAACATTACAAAAATTATAAAAAGATTTCCTATTCTATGATCTGAAGCTAATCCGAGATATTTTTGAAGGTCCTAGGCATGATTCCATCAACTGCTCCAAAATGCATATGCCGACCCTAACCATGCCTCCATTAGTGCTTTAGTTGATCTTTCCATTTTGGTTAGGATTTAACGCTTCAAGGGCCTTAGTGCCTACTTTGTTCGTTTATTGCTTTCTTGTGGGTCTCAAGGTCACTCTCCACTCATGTATGTGAGAGTGACCTTGAAAGATAAGTTGTTGGGAGGTTTTTCGTCGTACCTAGAAATCCATAGATGATTCTTTCGCCTGTGCGAAATAGTGGAAAAAGGTCCTCTTCGCCTGTGTGAGGCAATGGGAGAGGATGAGTTTGATTGCTACACTTTCTCACCAGTGCGAGACAGTGGAGAGGGAAAATATGTTTCGCCTTAGTTCTGAGTCGTTGCCGAGTATAGTGCTCAGTGTGAGATTCACTAAAGTTTTTACCCGTAAGTCTTTGGCCTAGATTGATTCGACTTGACATTGGGCTAGGACTGACTTGGCTCGATGCTTTGTCCTAGCTAGACCTTTGACTTGAATCAACTTGGCTTGACCTTTAGATAAGGCTAACTCATCTCCACCTTCAACCTTGACTGACTTGTCTCAACCATATGCCCGGAAAAACTTTTCTCGACCTTTGACACAAATCTACTTCCCTCGACCTTTGATATGGGTTGACTTGTCTAGACCTTCGACTTGAGGCGACTTGTCTTGACCTTCAACTTAGGATGACTCGTCTCAACCCTTCGACTTGAGTAAACTCAACTTGGCTTTAATCTTGGGTCGGCTTGACTCGACCTTCAACCCAGGTCAACTCGCCTTGAACTTTTGTCTTGGCCGACTCATTTTGATCTTTGACCTGTGCCTACTAGGCTGACCTTTGACTCATGCCTATTAGATTTGATTTTCGGTCAAGGCTAATTCTGCTCGACCTTTGACCACGATATACTTGTCTCACCCTTTGGCTAGATTCTTAGCCCAGATTGACTTGGCTTGACCTTTTGTTTATTCCGTCTTGGCTTGACTTTCAGCTCATACTGAGTAAGCTTGACCATTTGGTCCGTGCCGACTTTAGCCGACCTTTGGTTTGTACTAACTCGACTCAACCTTTGACCCGAACAAACTCATCTCGACCTGCGACCAAGGCAGACTTGTCTCAACCTTCAACTTGGGCTTATTTGTTTCAACCTTCGACTTGAGCTTGACAAAGGGCATGGGTTGATTCAACTTGACCTATGACCCAAACCGACTTGACCCAACCTTCGATCCTCTCCAACACGACCCAACCTTTGGCCTATTTGGACTCGCTAGACTTGTATTAGCCTTTGGTCCAGATCGACTTGCCTCGACCTTTAACCTAGGCTGACTTGTCTTGACTTTCGATTAGATCAATTCGTCTCAACCTTCAAATTTGCCGATTCACCACAATCTTCAGCCTACTTGTCTCGACCTTTGGCCCCGACAACTTGTCTTAACCTTTGGTTTGGACAGATCGTCTTGATTTTTAGCTTGGATTGACTCGTCTCAACCTTCAGCATGAGTCAACTTAATTCAACATTTGACACAGACTGACTCTACTCGACCTTCGATTCGAGCTCGCTTGACATTACCTTTGAAGGTTTTGTATTTAGAAGTTAATAAAGTCTTAATGTCAAATTCGACCTTACCCTGTCTAACTTTAAAAGTGTTTTAAAAAACTACAGATTTTTCAACCTATTCATTTAGATAGACAGATACTTATCTAATAGTAGGTTGAGAGACTCATGATTTAATCTAATACCACTAATATTGTATTTCTGATTATCAAACATCGAGTTCATTCCAAAATAGGAATATAAAGATAAAATTCATTACATGCTTTCTTAACCAAACAAATATTGTGACCACACTAAAAAATAAATTGGTGGATACGGTCTAGATAAAATCGTGCCAACATTTTTTTAATATAAATTCCTATGTGCTTTACGAGGCCTTGAATCACTTAAATTGTATATTATGCGGCAACAAAGATGCACTTGTTTTCAAGAGCACTTGACGGGGAAGGAGAACCTGAGCAAATTGTATAAAAGGTAGAGATAAACCAGAAATACAAGTTCTTACTATATATTGCTTAATATTTTTATATTTATTCAATGTGTAAATTTTGAAGAAAATTAAGGAAAGAAAAATAAAAATGTATGAGCATGTGAGAGGAAAGAAGCAAGTGGAGTAGACAAAAATGTAAGGGCAGTGTTGGGTAGGTTGAATTTTGTTTATAGGTAAATAGATAGAAAGATGAGAAATGAATTATTAAGATTGAAAGGGTGTGCAACTTTTGGGGAGCAAACAGGGATGGCCCCCTAAACCCCACCCACATAAATAAATTCATAAATATCCAATAAATGTATATTATTTTCCTTATTGCCTGGGTGCCCATGTCTCCTCCATTAAAATTTCCCCACTCATAATTGTTACCTGTGACGGGAATAGGATCTCCATAGCTCAAACACTTCAAGAATATTAATTAAAAAACACCAGAAAAGGGCTAAAAGAATTAATATTAATAATACATTGTTTATTGTATTGACATGTAACATAGTAGATGGTAGATACTACATACACATATATTAATGCTTTTGACAATCCACAAGTATAGCTATTAGCTAGTGCTCTTTCATCATCATCACCATCACCATTCTTTCTCTCTTTCTCTCTCCTCCCTCACTCTCTCTCCCAATCCTCTCCCTCGCACTCTCTGCACGACACAGCCAAGCTTGGGAATCCTTCTCACTATTCTAATGCACCCTATTGGACTTTGCTCTGACCAAGAGATACCCTTTTTCTGCAATCCTAATCTCCTAGATGTTTCATACAGAATTTACATCTACTAGGGCATGAAAACCTTCAAGCTCCTTTTTTTCGACTCCATTTCCATTGCTCCAACATTGCTGATCGGTGAGTTTTCTTTGCTTCGGCCTGGAATTTTTTTTTTCTTTTTCGCAACCCTTTTCGAACAAGGGGTTGCGTTTTGTTTTCGCCCTGCTTGGGCTTGAGTTCAGAAGCTTTGAGTTTGTTTTTTCTTTCTTTCTGAGATGGGTCTGTTATTGCACACACTGTTCGGCCATTGTTCCATTTTGGGTACCTATTTCTTGGAATGGCTTTCTTTCTTTGCTTTGCTTTGCTTTAATCACTCTTTCTCTATTCCGATGAAAGCATCTTGCTTGTGACGGGGTTCGGATTTCTAGGATGTTAATGCATGTGGCGATTTTGGATTCTCTTTTGTACACTTCATGATGAATCGCTTGTTTCCTATAGTTTTTCTTCTGTTAGGTTCACTTTGAATATATCAGTTGAAGATTTGGTATGGCTTTGGCTTTAACGGGATTGAAGTCCCAAATTTTTTTATGTAGTGCCAACGAGGTGTTGATGTTTTGTATGAAAATGTATAATCGATTAATCTTGAGTACCACTGTTACACTTGAGAGCTTATATTTTATGTCTTCACATGATAAATTTCTGTAGATGCACCGGCCTTTACAACCGAAGAACTTGCCTAATGATCTTGATTTCCCTTAGTTTGTATTTTGCTCGTGTGTCGATTCCCGTTTATGTTGTTTATATTATGTTCGTGAAATAGTAAATTTTCACTTGTTAGGTTTACTTTATCCTGATGAAGTTCACTTCGTGTGAACCATTTTCTTCTGCTGTATAAGCCTATAGACAGGTCTGTATAAAATATACTCTCCGAACTATTTTCTCCACCTATTTGAAACTGGTTTGTTAATTGAAAAAACTTTATAGTTTGAGTATAACCGGACATGGTGTTTTTGATTTGAATAAGTGGATTCGGGTCTTTCATTTTTGAATTTTATTGAGGATACGTTTGGTGTGATGTAGGAGAATTGACCGATGAACCGATTGGACTTAAGAGCTCATCATTCTGGATCGACACAATCAGAGGAGTCCGCTCTGGACCTGGAAAGGAGCTACTATGGTCATCTCAACCCTTCGTCTAGCCCTTCACACTTGCAACCTTTTGCTGGAGGTACCCAGCATTCTGAGAGCAACGCTGCCTACTTTTCATGGCCTACATTGAGTCGCTGGAATGATGCAGCAGAAGATAGAGCCAACTATTTTGGGAACCTTCAAAAGGGCGTGCTGCCTGAAACTTTGGGTCGATTGCCAACAGGACAGCAGGCCACTACCTTGCTTGAATTGATGACTATTAGGGCATTTCATAGTAAGATCTTACGCAGGTTCAGTCTCGGCACTGCAATTGGATTTCGAATTAGAGGAGGTGTTTTGACTGATATTCCAGCCATTCTAGTCTTCGTTGCTCACAAAGTTCACAGGCAATGGCTCAACCATGTTCAGTGCCTACCTGCTGCCCTTGAGGTGGGGAATTTTGGTTCTTCTGGCTATGTTGCAGGTTTCTACATGGCTTTAGTGGATCTCCTCACACTTTTGTTGTTTGCCAATTGGTTGTCTTTGTATTATGTATTTAGTATTTTAGAAATAAGTAACATGTTGCAACTATGGTTTGTGGATTTATAAATGGGAAAAAGAGAAAATACTATAGAATGCTAGATATGGGAAATTTTTTAAATGTCGGCTTGCTAAAACTTTTCACTATTCTTTTTAACTTTTCAGGATTATGTTGCAAATAAACAATGATTTAACATAAGAAACAGGTGCTGGCTATTTAGAAATTTTTGGGACACCCAATGATTGTGTTATTAAGGCTAATAGCAGTATGCTTCTCCACATGCTTATAAGGCACTAATTTGTCAATATCATTTTTGGCCTACAATGGTCTCTTATCAGAAAATGATTAACAAATTTCTAGTTTAAAAAAAATAATCTTCTCCCAAATTATGTGTGTATGGAAATCTGGTTGCATTAACATAAAACTTTTCTTCATGTTTTAGATATCAAATGCTGATAGAATAGTCTACCAAACTACAATGTGTTCTTTCCTTTTAGTTTTTTGGCAATTTATTTAAACATATTTTATGGATGAGCAGTAAGCATACATATTTCTTATGGTGATAACCTAGCTTATTATATAATGTATTTTCCTCCAAAGTTACCATCTTAAATCAACAATGGAACTTTTGCACTATTATTTAAGATCTATAGTTTGTTGTAATTTTCAATGAGGCTTTTCTATTTAATGATGCTGAAGTCACTTCTTAATTTTCCAAACAGGGACCAGGAGGTGTTTGGTGTGATGTGGATGTTGTGGAGTTCTCCTATTACGGTGCACCTGCACAAACCAGTAAAGAACAATTATATACGGAGCTTGCTGATGGCTTAAGAGGAAGTGATTCATGTGTTGGCTCAGGTTCTCAGGTACTTCTGCTTTGAAGAATCAATTTCCTCTGTATTACATTTTCTGCGTACTAAATGCAAGTAAAAGGAAAATCGTGTTTCTTAATTTGATTCTGGAGAAGAGATTATCATTCTTGCTGTTATGGTCTTTATCCTTTTATTTTTATGGAATTGAAAGTGGTAAATATTTTGATATTTAGCACATTTTCCTTTTCCAAATAGATTAGACAATCATGATACCAGTTTATACAATTGGCATTTATCTAAAAAAAATTGACATTTCCTCCTGATTCAAACCATGGCATGATAATAAATTATTTTTTTTATACGTATTATAGATTTTATTTTATGTTTCCACCCATTCATTGGTCTATGATGGGAAATTCACGAGGAGGTGTTATTGGTGTACGATTGAAGTATGCATATGAATGATAAAATGCAGAGTTGTTATTATTGAAGTATCCAATAATAAGAATTTGTAGCTGGTAATCTATAAATCTGTCTTATTGATGGGATTACTGAATTGACAACTTTCATTTCTTGATTTTTTTCTTAACAATTTAGGTTAAGGTGTTTTTTTGTTCCTAGCTTTTTGTACTGGTTGTATGGACCTGTACTATCAAGTCACCTAAATTAAAGTTACAAATTTCTTGTTTTTAATGGACTGAGATAATTGTTTTCATCACAGAAATGTATTTCTTAGATACATTTCTTAAGTATGAAATGGTGGCTAAAATGGTCGAGCAGTCATAGTTTCAAACAAATAATTCTCCATTTAGGGCATTTGATGGTTATACCGTGCTGTTGACAGACAGCTTTATTCTTTTACTGATTAAAGAAACGATGCTATACGAAACTCATTTTCATTCCTTTTGTACTTTTAACATGTTCAGATACTGCTTTGCTTGGATTTGTTCTTATTTTTATTTTTTTCACATTTTGATTTCTGCTCCTCATTACCTACCTTGAACCTCCATGTAATACTGGCATCTATCTGAAGTCTTGGTAATTATTTCCCTTTCTTCCTTTATAATTTCTTCCCCTTTAAGGTTGCAAGTCAAGAGACATATGGAACATTGGGTGCTATTGTCAAAAGCCGAACAGGAAATCGAGAAGTTGGCTTTCTGACAAATCGTCATGTGGCTGTTGATTTAGACTATCCAAACCAGAAGATGTTTCATCCATTACCACCCAGCCTTGGACCTGGTGTATATCTTGGTGCAGTTGAGAGGGCAACATCATTTATTACTGATGATCTTTGGTATGGAATTTTTGCGGGAACAAACCCAGGTAATGTGGTTCTAAGCTGGAGATGATCATGAATATTTTACTGGTGGTGATCAACAAGATGAAGTTCTCAGTCAAGCTATTTGTGCATCTTAAAATTTGGGGTCTAACTCGTCTTTAATGTAAATAATAGGAACATAACTTTTGTTCCTATTGCATACATAATGAAGTTGAGTTTCTTTCTATGATGCACTAATAATTCAATTTGGATCACGTATTCGACGGATACGTATCCATATTGGAATACTATAAGATACTTTACCGATATTTATTGGATACTTTTATGATGACAATAGTTCATAATTTTTTATTTTGTCAATGTTTAATACATATGATTTTAATTCGGATTCAAACAATAAAATCATATATTTATCATGTTTTTCAATATACATATATCACGTATCATATCCTATTATTTTTAAAATAAATGTGTCGGCATATCAGATACGTGTTGCATTCGACACATATCGTATCCGTGCATCATAGGTTTCTTTATATATCAAGATGTTTCTTTAGTAATTGTTTTGATATTCTTAGAAACTACTAACTTGGGAAAAAGAGGATCATTGTGCCTCTTTGTATTCTTTAAAAAATAAATTAAAAATAAAAGAGCAATCTGGAGGTTAATTAATAAATAGGTGAGTGGTTTGTGGTGTGCTGCTGGAGGATATGAATGATTTAGGGAGTGTAATTACTGAAGTAGAACGAGAGAGAACAAAGACTAAATAAAAAAAATAAGATTGTGGGAGAGAAATAACTGTTCACACGGTAATAGTTTCAAGGGTAAAATAGAGTATACAATATGTGTACGCTAAAACTTTATATCCCGTTTCTATTTAGTCATAGATGCAAAAGAGTACTGTAAAGAAGTACCATACAGAGGAAAGCTACATCTTAATTTCCTAAGGGAATGACTTGTACTCAGAATTTGAAAGGCTTAGGCTAAGGTTTTAACAATTATGGTTTTACAGTTAGAGGCGTTTCTGTCTAGAGAATTATCTTGAAAAGTGAAATCTGTTACGGTGGAAGGAAATCTAATGTTGGGAGTTTTTCTGCTAATATTTTCTGAGGCATTATATTGTTTTGCTCGACATGAAAATATTGTGCTGAATAATCCATGGTGTTCTGCCTGCAGTTCCCCACAGTAATGACTACACTGATCTATTGTCTTGGTTGTGCTTGAGATCTGATGAGCCCTATAGTGTTATTTTGGTTTTATTTTCATCCCCCCATTACATTATACGCTAAATCTAATTTTTTCACCCTACCTGGAGATGTTTCACTTTAATGGTGATTTAAGTTCTTATATTGTCAAATTCATGATATTCTCATTTCGATTTTGTTGGTTATGATTCTGGCTTAGAATTCTGTTGGATCCCAACCCTTGACTGATGCACATGCACATTACAATTTTGTATTCATGCAGAAACATTTGTGCGAGCGGATGGGGCCTTCATTCCATTTGCAGAAGATTTCAATATGAACAATGTAATTACTACTGTAAAAGGTGTAGGTGAGATTGGTGATGTAAACATCATAGACTTGCAGTCTCCAATCAACAGTCTCATTGGAAGACAAGTGGTTAAAGTCGGAAGAAGTTCTGGTTTGACTACAGGGACTATAATGGCTTATGCCCTAGAGTATAATGATGAGAAGGGGATTTGTTTTCTCACTGATTTTCTTGTTGTTGGTGAGAACCAGCAGACATTTGACCTTGAAGGTGACAGTGGAAGCCTCATTCTTTTGACTGGAAAAAATGGGGAGAAGCCGCGCCCTGTTGGCATTATCTGGGGTGGGACAGCTAATCGGGGTCGATTGAAACTAAAAGTTGGTCAACCACCAGAAAATTGGACAAGTGGAGTTGATCTTGGTCGTCTTCTTGATCTCCTTGAACTTGATCTCATTACTACAAATGAAGCTCTCCAAGGTTTGGTAACATTCAGTTAATAATGCAGTTCTCAATATTAAAAGGCTGCACTTTCCAGTGTTTTATGGCTTCATAATTGTTTGAAACTTTATGATTTAGGCAAGGAAAATGAAGAGAAAAAGGCTAGCTATGTATTTTAAGATTGATAGTAAGATGTTACATGTAGATGATAACATTATCGCAATGCACCTATGTATACTTTTAATTAGGTCAAGCACTGGACTAGTAGTACTTCTAGTACAATCCCTTATATTACTACTGATTAAAAACTACTAATATATTTTCTAACACCTCTCCCCCGCTGAAGTTGATTACAGGTACCACACCCATTAACTAAAGCAAAGAACATTGCAAACTTTTAAACCAACTGAACTGATCACAAAGAAATTTGGAACTAGTATTTAACTGATGTAGCTCAGAAGTCTGCACACCCTGTTGGATCAGATGTGTTGATGAAATTGTTGATTGTATTTCTGAGTGCCCGTATTGATTTGGGCAATGCTATTTATACATTATCCTAGACTCTACTACTCTTTTAGGCCAACTAACAACTTTTTTCTGTCAGCAAAACTCTCAAGTAACTACCAAAACCGGAAAAGTGCCGAAAAATTTGCAAAATATGCACTGGAAAGACTACTCTTGGATTTGGTTTAGGATTAATTCAACCACAAAAGCTAGTCCGTGAGGGGAGGATTACTCAAGCCTTAATACCCCCTCTACTTTAGCCATATCTGTAGTTGATATGTGATCTCAACTACTACTATATCAACCTTTTGCATCAAAACCTCGACCACATCCTTAGAAGATAGCACCTTTCTTCTCCTTGGGGCACCTCAAGCAAAACTTAAGTTTAAATAGTCTGTTAAAACATTCTAGACTATTTTTTATGATTAATTTTCATATTTTCTGATCATCTCATGATTAATTCGTTTCCTCAGCTAACAGATCATCCATTTGAAATACATGGAAGTAGGATTAAATGACATCAGATTACAGAAATTACATCACTCTGTTGCTGTCCCAGAGTTGAGAAATTTCTAGACATTAAATGATGACTTTCCCATAACACCACTGCACCAGTACACTTGAATTGGAATAATAAAAACCAGTGAGTATGTACTTAGCTGATGTATGTTTGTGTTTTGCCTAAAGCTAGGTACACCCATAAAAAGCTCTATGTAATCCGATGACTACACAATAATAGTCATGCATAATTTTAACGCTCCCCCTCAACCCAGAGCATATAGATTGTATGTACCAAGCTTGAAACATATAAGTTGAATTCTAGGCCTCTCAAGGACAAGTTTACAAGTGGCTGGAGACATAGATTTATATTTAACTTCTACATTGGGTTGGGACATGTTGTTTCTTGCTCTTCCGAGAGATAATATTCCCTCCAGTGAATGCACTATCCTATGCTGGATCATTTGTCAATGGGACAACCAGCCTAATCTGCATCACAATACCTTATAATTTGAGTTTTTCCTTTGTCCTCATACAACAATCCTTGTCTTGGAGTCTTTTTGATATATTTGAGAATGAGAATTACAACGTTACATTGATCAACGTGAGGACTCTCCTTGAATTGACTAACATATCTCAGCATAAGAAATACCAGATCTTGTAATATTGAGAAAAATGAGGTTTCCTACCTGCATCTTTATATCTTTCAAGGTATGAAAAAGTTTCTCCTTGGTCTACCATCAATTTGCCAACCTTGTCTCCTCTAAAATGTCAAGAGTATATTTTCTTTGTGAAATAACAACACCTTCCTCATTGAGCCATTTGAATACCCATAAAGTAATTCAGAAAACCAAGTACTTCTTTAGTTGAGAGATCCTAATGGTATAATTTCTTGTAATAACTATACCATCAACATAGACCATTAGATAATCAAACTTCGCAGGAGAATTATGACAATGAAAAATTGAACGATCTGCCTCACTTTGTTCCAATCCAAAAGCATGCATAGTATGACTGAATTTATCAAATCAAGCTTGGGATGACTGCTTTAGATCGTAAAGATAGTGACGCAAGTTACACACTAGACCAAACTGCTCCTTAGCAACAAATCTAGCTTCTCAAGATCACCATGAAGAAAACCATTTTTAATGCCAAGTTGAAGTGGCCAATGGTGAATAGCAACCATTGTACATAAGAGCTAATTGTGCTGAATTTGGCCATGGGAGAGAAAGCAACTTTGTAGTCAGGCCCATAAATTATAGTATATCCTTTGATCTCCAACTGAACTTTAAGGCAATCAACTTCGTAGACCCATCTACATTTGACAGTCTTCTTTTGAGAGGGAAGAGGAACAAAATCCCATGTGCCATTGCTTGTTAGAGCTTGTTGCCATGCAGGATGATCAAGTGCCTCATGAATAGTTTAGGGACAATGGTGGCAGACAAGGAAAAACTAAAAGTAGAATATGTGAAAGAGTTGATGGAGAAGGATCTATCATCGGAAGATGTTGGAGAGGATTTAAATCATGAGAGACTTTGGGAAGAGTAATGGGAGGAGCTCTCGGTGTGCTATGACGATATGTAAGGAAAGCTAGTGGAAAAATGTTAGATTGGTTTTCATTAGGGTTGGAGGTAGAAGAAATCAAAATTATTGGAAGACCAAAGGTTGGAATAAGTAGAACCTTTGAATGGCCACAGGAGCTTCCATGGAGTACGAGAAAAAAGGTGTTCTCAAAAAATGTAACATAAGATAGTATCTTTTGGTAGTTGGATAGTAGCATTTGTATCTCTTTTGAAGGCAAAAATATCCAGAAAAACATTTAATACCCTTTGTAGAGAGTTTGTCTAAACCTAGAGAGATAATATGAACAAAACAAGTAAAACCAAACATCTTTGGAGATACATGTGCTAGCTGAGGGCCTAACAAAGATCCGCACGTGGTGGAGCCTTTGGTCAGACAACCACCAGGTTTTGGGTCGTGTTCTTCGAGGTGTACCTAACCCATTTGCTGGATAGAAGAGTGGTGGCAGCCAGTGACCAGAGACAGCAGACAGTGGTTGTCTGGTGACAGTGTTTTGATATCGACTGGAAGTTGAATTATAAAAGTCAGTGTCTATGTTCCACAACCCAAAGCTGATGTTTGTATGTGTGTAGTACAAGCATATCTCAAAAAGGAAGGCTACGGCCTATGTTCCTTAACCCAAAGCTAGGTACACCGTGAAACACCTTTATGTAAGCTGTACAATACAATAGCTATCATAATTTTGAGAATACAAAGTAGCATACCTTTTCCTTGCAGAAACTATTACATGTCATTTATTATTTATTGAATATACATATTGAAGAAAGAATATTATTATATTTCTATCATGAAGACAGTTATATCTATCTAACAGAAAACAGCTCTGTCAAAACTGAAAAATGAAGATAGGTATGACTGTTTAACAGAAAAAAAAATAGAGAGAACTATATCTCTTACACATCCCCTGCAAGGGGATGAGAAAAAAGTATCTCAATAACATTTATCTTGCCTCTTGGTAAAAGAAAATGAGTTGAGGAAACCGCCCTCTATATTTGGGCTGGAACATTGAACAAAAGAACTGTATATCCAGAACCTTCTCTAGGACAAAGAAAAGATCAATTTCCATATGTTCAGTTTTTGTTTGGAGAACGGAACTGAGACAGTAAAATCAGTGTGGTGGGATTCAATTAGTCCCAAAACCCATATTCTAAGAAGATGGTGTCAAAACTTATCCTAATAGTGTGGTCGGTGTAGTGTCACTTACTATATTATCCATGGTGTAAGCCTGGTAGTGTAGGCGGTGAAGGGTTGTATGGGGAAAATCCAAGTCCCATGTGGGGAGCTTGAAAATAAGGTATAGTGGGGAGTAACCTTTTCATCTTATAGTTACAAATGTTCAATGATTATGATTGAAACTTTTCATTTTTTTCCCCTCTATCTATTACATTTTTCATTGCTTAATTATTTTAGCTTAGAAAACTTTTTCTCTATTTTTTTATAATGTGACGAGAGAGGACTTATCTATTTTGTGTCCATCCAATTTTAATGTAATGACTTATTGCTTTTTGGATGTCTTATTTCTTTTGGTATTAGTTTTTAGAAAATAAAAGATATTTATGTGATGAACAAGGTCCATTCCTCTATTCAAGTTGTCCCATGGGTCTCTTAAAGGACAGTGGCAGAAATGTTTGGAAATCTGTAAAAACATGGAGTTTAAAAGTTCACATATTTATAGGAGCAATAATCATTGTGTATGGGGTTAGAAAATCAAATTTTGTATAAATGGTATGATGGGATGCCATCTAGGTTACAACTTGATTTTTTTCATAATAGGTTTCAACTACCTATGCTTAGAATTGTTTAATTTTTTATTATATGGGTTTGGTTTGGCCCTCCATGTTTTTCGTATATTTTTTTTTGTTTATTAATAAATTTTTGCATGTGAAGGCAAATGATTGTTGTGCATTGGGATGTCAACATAACCGAGATGTCAAAATGCATAGTGGTGTCTAGTATGAATTTATAAAATAGAAAAAAAAGGCCCATTGGTTTTTTTAGGTTTGTTGACCTAGTTAGACTTATTCACTTGTTTGTATGCCTTTCCTAAACACTTTCAAGAAAGATCAGATTTTTAAACTGGCCAGACTGAGGCTTTCAGAAAAAGTACATTTAATAGATAAATAATGATGCGGGCCATGTTTCATCCTGCCAAAGCCTGACCTGTTTAGACTCCTATTTGGCATCCTCATCATCCTAGATCTACCATTGGTTTGTTGGTTTCTGAGCTCAGGGCTCCCTGCTCTGTTATTTTCTATTGCCAATGTTTGGTTCATTGTCTCTCTACTCAAATTTTCCCTCTTTTGGTATTGGGCACTATGAGAGAAAGCAGTTGATTTTTCCTGCGGCTTGGCCCCTCAACTTCGCTATAATTATTTATTTTCCCTGTGGCTTTCCAAGATAAATTATCTTGAACCTGCTAGTTTCCCAGGTCCCAAGGTTTTCCATGAGTCTGTTGGTTTCGTGACAGTGCTAGAGAATCATCCCTGCCCACAATTTTATTCATCATGATTATTGGGTATTCTTTAACCAAATTTTCTATTCAATTATGGTTCAAGGGTCATTATGTGGCAATAATTTTTGCATTTTTTATTTAAACATATATTTGTAAGAAACAGCCTGGGTGCTCAATTTCGAACATCATTTCCTATATTTGATAATGCTGTTATTTTAAAAGTATCTAAGAGCAAGCAACTTCGTTATGGACAAAGTTCAAACATCTGTTTATATCTGATTCTCATGAGTAGAAGAATCTTTAACGCGCTACCGATTTGATTTTCAATCAATTTTCTTGTCTCTCTCTTTATTGTCTTTTCCCCCATTAGTTCTTCAATTCATTAGATATAAAACAACTACTTCCGTTTTCTTTACTGTTTTTGGTTCGACTTTCAACTCTAGATCAGAGGCTTTTGATTTTGATATTAAGACTGATATGTCTTTATTTTTGTCGACTTATGTGTATTTTTAATGTTTCTATCTCAAACAAAGAAAACCTGTCTGTTTCAAACAGTATTATCTTCCATGACCTGTTACTATTTTTCTGCCGAGCTAAGTTCTATAGATCTAGAGTACTACTTTATGTCCATGATCATTTCCCTCATTTTCTCATTAGTAGTCACTCACTGTGTATCATCTTCAGTTCTTAGTACCTCGTCATTTCATCCTCCTAGTATCCGATGAGAAAAAAATGTGATGAAGTATGAAAGTTTGCTACTTCTGATAGTGAATGTCATGTATAGAGGATTTAAGGCCTGGCTCATTTTGCCAACCTTTAGAAATGGATCAGGAGCATGAGTGGAAACATCCTAGCTTATGATGGTTTATTTCATTGTTGAACATTTACAACTGACTTTTCCTTTCTTTGTCTGTCAATTTTGTAGGTGCGGTGCTAGAGCAAAGAAATGGTCCGGCTGCTGGAATTGACTCTACAGTTGCAGAATCCTCTCCAACTGTAACAATAAAAGAAAAGGTTGAAGAGAGCTTTGAGCCTATTTGCTTGAATATCCCACATGCTCAAGTTGAAGATGAACCCTCAGAGAGAATGAATCCATCACTAAGACCCTGTGGGTTTGATATCAGAAATGAGATTGAAACAGTGGCAAATGTAGAACACCAATTCATACCAAGTTATGGTGGCAAGTCTCCAGTACGTCACAGCTACCTGAAAGAAGACATGGAACTGAAAAGTCTAGCTGAACTTAGGAGTGGCCCTGGTGAAGATAATTTTGTCTCCTTGCATTTAGGAGAGCCGGAAATGAAGAGAAGAAAGCACTCAGATCCATCTTTTTGCATCAAAGAATTAAAGTAACTAGTAGGTTTAAAAGATGAAGTAAAATGCAGCAGCATATATATACTAGATGAAGCCACTGTCTCATTTGCATGGCCATTCTGTATTCTACAGAAACGCATGGGAGGAGCTTCAGCAGCAAAGCATAAACAAGGTTCACTTCTGGATGATATTCTTATTCTTTTTTTTTCTCTTCTATAAATCTTGTTTCGGCAAAGTGATATTCTTCACTTGTGGGTTATATAATATTTTATAGAGGACAATTAGCTTGTTCTGTGTTGAATGATTTATACCACTTTTGTAGACTTCGTATAAGCACTCCTGATGGAGAAGCAGCTATTGTAAGTTAACGGAATGTGAAATATATCTTTGTTAAGCAGCTTCGGTCTATTCAGTATTATGCTGGTGTCACGGGTTCACGGGTTGAATTAGAAAATAGATGGTTTGGTGAGTTAAAAATTTGGTAATCCGTCTTATCCTATACTGGGTTAGTAGACTAATTCACTTATTCACTTATGAATATTGTTGTCAAATAGTAGTTGCAACTTTGCATTAGGTACATTTGGTTTACTGTTTCTTACAGCACATTTATATCTTTCTTCCTCTACCCTCATAAGAAGATTCATCATCTGGAAGTAAAATTATGATTTTGTTTTTTCTTTTTAAAGAAAAGTTTAGGATTATATAATTAGGCATGTTTTTAAAATATATATTAAAATAAAAAAATAAAAAAAGTGAAATTATAAAATTAAAATTTGACACACTGATTCGATAGCCTACTCTACTAATTCTTTATAGGCATTTTTTTGTAGGTCAAGTAAAAAATGGACACATTTGATCACCCATATTAATAATGATAAATAATATATTTTAAAATATGTAATATTAAATAATGTACTTACATCAAGAAGAAATACAAATAATAGTATTATTAGTTAAATTTTATATAAATATTATCAATATATTTTTTATAGTCGTTAAGTAATAGTTTTACATAATTGTGTAAAGCGAGATAAATTTTTAAAGTATTGCATAATAAATTAAGTTGATAAATCTTAGTTTACACACGTTCTCTATCTTGATAGTTTATTCCCCCAACACATAATTTTTAAAATGTCCTAAGTGTCCAATGTCAACTATACTTAAGCTCTAGGTTGGTTTCTCCTTCCTTCACCATTTCTCCATTGTTGGTTGGTAACAGCTGTTGCTGTGAATAGTGAAAAGGCTTCGTCGAAGGTGGTTTGTGAATCGTGAAAAGGCTTCGTCGAAGGTGGTTTACAAGTGTTCGAGCATCCTTCCTTCTCCATTGTTTGTCTTCACTGGCCTTATGTGTCTTTTTTTTTTTATAAGATTAGGGATGATAACGGTTGGATCGGATTAGACATAGATAGTACTTATTCGTAATCTAACTCATAACAGAAAAAATCTATTTGTTATCCATCCTGTTATCCACCGGATTCATGTTTAAAAAGTATTCCTGAATTTTTTAAAATTTTGCGAGTATATATGGATATTCATATATATTTAAAAAAATATATTTTATAAATTTTTAAATTAAAATTTAAATAAAATTACAAAAAAATATAAATTAAAATAAATCAATTAAATATAAATTAAATTTTAATTAAATTAAATTTAATAAAATATATATTAAATTTTTATTTTGATTAAATTAAATTAAATAAAATAAAATATAAAATAAATTTTAATTTTAATTTTTTGTAGGTAACGAATATTTGTGGATATAGATAGTATGATATACACGCTCAATGTGTTTATAAAAGAGTAATAAAATATCCGCTATCCGCAGTTAATAAATACCCGTTATACGCTATTCGTAAATAATAAATACCAACAGATATTAACTATCCGTCACGAATTTTATCTGTAGACATAGATATTTCAGTCATCCTTTATAAGACAATCGACACATTAGACGGTTAGGCATTGCTTCATACACCCGATAGTGTTTGAAATTCCTTTTTATATCCTTAATAAAATAAATAAAAATGGATTATTTTTCTGTTTGTTGGATTGCATTTAGTTTTGTGTGTATTTTGGTGATGGGGGCTTCTCCATGCACCTTCAAACACTTCTTCTGTACCTCCAATTTTTTTTTAAATTCCTATTTTAACCCTCAGTTAAAATAACTCCTTTTTTTCTCTTTCTAACTGAACTACTCCCAAGTTTTACGGAAGTCGATATCCGATATTTTTTTTAAATTTTTTCCCCATATATCGGATAACATTCGGTATAATATTTTTCATGTACGAAAGTCGACATCCGATGTTTAATTTTGTTCTATAGATATCGATATTTGAAACTTTAATTTCTTTTATTGGTATATATATATATATATATATATATATATATATCTTTTATATATAATATTTTTTTTTTAATTTTTTTTTTTTTATATATAATATATTATATTT
>Ga0214542_1006525_pt1 | contig 21192 bp, 10 predicted proteins | sample CNSS1metaG_FD_160096 | JGI IMG/M metagenome (GOLD analysis project Ga0214542, IMG submission 160096) | Root nodule microbial communities from cowpea collected in UCLA plant growth center, Los Angeles, California, USA - CNSS1 | ecosystem: Host-associated > Plants > Roots > Nodule | place: USA...
TGGTCTTCATTACACAAAAATCGATGCTTGTCCAAATGATTGCATGTTGTACTTAGGAGAAGATGCAAATAGGGACTTTTGTAAGAAATGTAAAACATCTAGATGGAAGGCAAAAAATAAAGGTACAAGTGATAATGGTACAAGTAATAAAAGAAAAAGGATTCCTACAAAGGTTTTAAGGTATTTTCCTTTCAAGCCACGCTTACAAAGGATGTTTATGTCTTCTAAAATAGTTGAGCATATGTGATGGCATGCATCAAAAAGTACAAATGAAGCCATCTTAAGGCATCCAAGAGATTCTAAGGCATGGAAGACATTTGACCTTAAACATCCCGAATTTGCCTTAGACCCTCGAAATGTGAGACTTGGTCTGGCTATTGATGGGTTTAATCCATATGGCAATCTAAGCACTAGTCATAATATTTGGCCAGTTGTACTCATACCGTACAACCTTCCTCCTTGGATGTGTATGAAACAAAGTTCCTTTATTCTCTCTATGATCATTCCAGGAAAGCGAGCTTCAGGTAATGATATTGATGTATATTTACAACCACTAATAGAAGTGTTGAAAGAGTTATGGAGCACGGACATCAAAACTTTTGATTCATATGGATATGAAGTGTTTGATATGCATGCAGCCGTATTGTGGACTATCAGTGATTTTCCAGGTCTTGGAACTCTATCTGGATGGAACACACATATTGGGTTGGCATGTCCTAGATGTAATTTTGACACAACTCCTAAGAAGCTTCTTAAAGGTGATAAATTTTATTTCATGAGTCATCGTCATTGGTTAGATGGAAGGCATAAATTTAGACTGGCTCGCATGAGATTTGATGGAACTATAGAAAATAGAAATCCACATGTGGTAGTGTCAAGATATGATGTCTTACAACAAGTTGAAAATTTCAATGTTCAATTTGGGAAAGAACCGGTACTTGAAGAACGAGCCAAAAGACAACGGGGAGTTAATCAAGGTAAGTTAGACACTCAACAATGGCGAAAAAAGAGTAAATTTTTTGAACTTCCTTATTGGGTAGACAACTTATTACATCACAATTTGGATGTTATGCATATTGAAAAAAATGTATGTGATAATGTGGTGTTTACCTTGTTGAATGGTAGTTCAAACAAATGTAAAGACAATCTAAAAGCACGAAAGGATTTACAACTTTGGGGTATTAGACCTGGACTTTGGCCTGATGAGAATGGTAGATACCTCCCTGCTATATATACATTGACAAATGCAAATAGAGATATCTTTCTCAAAACTTTGAAGAACATGACTTTTCCAGATGGTTGCTCTAGTAACATTAGTAGATGCATTGATGTCAAACAACGCAAGCTTGGTGGATTAAAAAGTCATGACTCACATGTTTTGATGGAGCAACTTTAACCTTTGGCAATGAGAAATACACTTCCTAAAGAAGTATGCTCTATCTTGATTGATTTGTGTATGTTTTTTAGACAATTGTGCAATAAAGTTTTAAGAATGGATGAACTTGACCAACTACAAAGTAGAGTTGTCCTTACATTGTGCCACATGGAGATGTTATTTCCTCCTTCTTTCTTTACAGTCATGATTCATTTAATTGTGCATTTGGCAGAAGATGCCAAGCTTGGAGGACCCGTCCAATATCGATGGATGTATCCCATTAGAGGTATCTAAGAATGTTAAAGTCTTATGTTCGTAATAAGGCACAAGCAGAAGGGTCAATACTTGAAGGATACAATTGTTTTGAAAAGTAAAAACATCAATAAATAATGAATTGCATTACAAGGGTAAAAAAGGACTTTTAGTACTATTACACAGTATAAAGGATTTAAAATTGTATACAAGGAGGAAATACCAGGGATTCCAAAACTGCAGATAGATATTATGGGTTTCAAAACTGCTGGTAATTAGCAGGGGTTTTACAATCGTAGGCAAATACCAAGGGTTTCAAAATTGTATGTAAATACCAGGGGTTTCAAAACCGCTGGTAAGTGTTGTTTTACCAGGGGTTAATCAAAACCGCTGGTAATCCATTAACGATGCTAGTTTTTCTAGAGGGAAAACAAACCGCCGGTAACTCCTTTAACGGGGGTTAAAACCCCCGGAAATGCCATAAATAACCTATGGTAAAAATTATTATTTTTGTAGTGAAAATTGGAATATTGAAATATGGGCACAGAAGAGGGTATATGTTTATACATTGTTATATTATAAAGAGGATACCCTATTTCGTGTCCACATTTCATATTTCCACTTTTATTCTTAATTATTATTTTAAAAATTAATTATTTTATAAATAGTTTATTTTTAACCGTCATTCTAAAAAACTCTTCTCAATCGTTATTTTAAAAACCTCTTTATCTTTAACAATTATTTTAAAAACTTCTTTTGTGTATATATTTTATTTTTCTAATTAACATCGAACAATTACTTTAAAAATTATTTAAATATTATTCATTTTAAAAAATGCAAACACACACGCGCGACAACACAAATCGAACTGAAGCGGACCGGACCGAACCAAACGGGAACGAACTGAATCGTATCGGACCGAACCAAATCGAACCAAACTGAATCAAACCGGACTGGACTGTATTGGATCGGAACGAATCGTATCGTAATGAATCGGACCGAACCGAATCGAACCAAACCAGACCAGACCTAATCGAACTGAACTAAACCGAACTGAACCGAATCGGACCAAAGCGAACCAAATCGAATTGAACCGAATCAAACTAGAGCAGACATGACTGGACCAGACCTAACCGGACCGAATCAAACCGCTCCTAGCCTGACCGAACCAAACTGAACGTAACTGAACTGAACTAAACCGAACCAAATCGAATTGAATCAATCTGAACCAGTCCGTACCATACCAGACTGGATCATACGGAACCGGACCGAACTGAATCAAACCAAACCGAACCAAACTGCACCAGACCAAACAGAACCAAACTTAACAAAACATAACCGAATCGAACTGAACAGAACAAAACTGGACTGGACTGGACCAAATCGAATCGAATCGAACTAAAACTAACCGAACCGAACCAAACTGAATTGAAATACTCTTCAGATGTGCTGAATTTTAAAACACCTAGAATAAAAGGAAGAGAAAATTTAAAGGGAAACTTTACAGTTTCATAATTAATTAATATAGAACAATAGGAAAGTCGCTTTGTAATGTGTGTAAAAAAGTCACACCCAAAAGTTTTTTCAGCACCAACACCACAATTGTGAGGTCATTTTTAAATAATTGAAACATAATGTTTTTCCCCAAATTAAATATAGCAAGTGTATAAACAATAACATAAACAAACTATATACTTTCAATAAAAAGAACATCAAATGGACGAACTTGAATTGATTTGTATTAACCTTTCACATAGATAACTATTTTGTCAAAGTGGAGAACATAGAGTTCCGAAATTGGTAAAAGCCTAAATATTTAAGAAAATTATTATAAGAAGATGAGAAAAAAAAAAGGTCAAATGGGAGTAATGAAGCATTGAGTGTAAAAAAATGAGAAGAATGCAAAAGAAATATAAGAGAAGGATAAAATGTTAGTTAGGGTTAAAGTTCAAAAAAAGACATACCAGTTGGGTGGGGTGTGAGATGTTAGAATTGTAGTGAAGGTGGTAAGATGGGATGATGAGAGCAAGGGGGAAAGGGTGCAATGGCCTTATACAGTAGTGACGAGGATGAAAAGCTCACAATCAATGTCTCAATGGTGGTAATTGAATTAAAAAATGGAATGTGCGTGTTGTTTAGCATAATAGGCAATTGAAGTAAAAGGAGAAAATAAAATACATAATTCAATTAATGAGTAGTTAACCAAAAAAAAATAATTTTTTTAAAAATAAACGGCAAAACAATATTGTTTAATTTTTATTATAAATATATATTTTTACTTTAATATTTAATGTTTATTATAAATAATTTAGTTTTTTTTTGTTACTTTAATATAATACATATAATTTTAGTTAAATTTAGTTAGATTAATTCTGTTCATCCTTAAAAGACAAAATAATTTTATAAAAATGAAATATTCTTAAATATAAAGAGAAAATAGAATAAACAAAAAATTATAAGAAAAAAAATAACAAAAATAACGTACAACTAAAGGAAAATATCAAAGATATTCATGGCCTATCGTTATTATATTGGTCAAGTCAATTTTACCAATATTTGTTTTAGAACAACAAATGCTTCCTTTTAATATATATATATATATTTTTTTAATTCCTAGATTATTTTTTAGCCTTTCATTACTTTTCATTTTATTTCAAAAGGTCCAAATTGAACTTTTTACAATTTTGATTTATCTTAATAAATCCTTTTAAGAATACATTTTTATATGATTAGGCGTTCACATAATTCCATGCTATAATAAAAGTAATCAAGCCTACTACTACGAGATGTATTAATCTATATCCCAATGCATATGTTAAATTTTGTCTAAAATAACTACAAATCTATTATATAGTGGCAAAATATTAAGGGTAAAGATCTAAAATTTAGAAATCATTTTGAAAATTTTATTTAACAGACAGCAACTAAATAATCAAATCAGAGACATGAAGAAGCACATGAAAAATGTTTTTTTTATTAGCAAGCACGTGACAAAGTAAATGCAATAAGTATGAAGGAAGGAAATCTCTAATACATTTAAAGGTTAGTCAACAAGTAATTATAAAATATTTACAAGAAGAAATAAAAAATACATTTTCCACTATATTAAAATAACATAAATATGATTGATTGTGTCTATTCTTTATACATTATTATAGATTAATGGATAAGACTTTTTTTTCTGCGGTCCTATGATTTCTAACAACAGTCTCATGTTTCAAAACAACCTTCTACTTCCTAAAGGGACTTCAAGATTACCTATTCAACATGATTTTTGGAACAAGTTTTATGAAATTCTAAGAACATGATTTCCAAAATAGGGTTTTTGGGAGAAGAAATTTGAAATAGAATTTCTGAAACATATGAAATACATTTTGTAAAGAGCTTTCTAGAACAAAATTTTCAAAATAAGCTTTCCAAAACATATGAGTACCTTTTTAGATGAACTTTTCAGAACAAACTTTTCAAAACTTATAAGATGCATTATGGAATAGGATTTCGAGAACAAAATTTCCGAAACAAATTATTCAGAACGAGTTTTCTTGAACAAGCTTCCCATAAATTATCACTCGTTTACACTCTCTCTTATTGCTTCCTCTCAAAAGGACTGCAACAACAATGGAGAACGGAGGTGCAGTGACAATGGCGACGGATGCGGAGGCGTGGTAGCTGCAGTGGCATGGTTCAACGGTAAAAGATATTTTAATATTTTTGCTTTTAGCATGGGAGTTAAACTTAACTCAAATTTCTATAAAATATTCAAAAATGCAAACACATTCGCTAGTATATATAATAGTAATAATAATATTAAATAATAAATAATAATAATAATATTTAATAATAGTAATAATAATATTAAATAATAATAGTATGTTAATTTTAACTATTAGGGTAAAATAGTAATCTTATATTTTAATCTATTAAAATATGTTTTTTATTTATCATATCACTCACAAGCTTTCATAAATTTCATTCTCAAATTCACTTACTTTACCTTCAAATCTTATAAGAGAAAGAACTAAAATTCATTCACTAAAATTCATCCAAATCCATTCAAATACACCCATTCACCCTCCCTTAAATTCATCCTCTCAAACAAACACACCCTTAATGTTTTGTAATGTTTTGTAATCTTTTAGTGTGCCAAAAGTCGTATAGAGGTCTCTATATCCTCAAGTGTGAACTTGTTCCCTTTACAAATCTAATTAGTGGTTATAGGTAGGGTTGAATATAGCTCATAGGAACATTGAGCTTTAGGAAGATCAACTAATACAATTCATTAGTCGAGCTTCCTTAGTTGATTAGAATTTTGTTAACGTTTTAGTTAGCTATGACAGTTGTGACCACAACTTAATTGTCTTGATCAGGATAATAGAATGCAAAAAGCTTTGTGTAAAAAGGAAATCGTCAGTAATGTCCAAATCAAAACTGACTTATTAAATTGATAAATTTAATTTTGTGTTCTCAACATATTTTTGTCCAAATAGGGACCAAAATAATTTTTAAATATTCATTTAAGTGACAATTTTATTGTTTGACAAACTAGATAGTCGGTAAAACAAAATGTATAAATATCATTGTATCCAAAAAAAAAAAAAACTCAACATTTCTTTTCAAGAACAAAATTTTTCAAATTAACACGTTCAAAATTTGTTGAACTACAAAAATAAACATTAATTATACCAATTCAAACGACTGCATCACATTAATTATACCAATTCAAACAACTACATCAAAATTAAACTATTCCATCCATCCACACATTAATAAATAAAAAATTTCACAGATGTATCAATCACATATACCAAAAATGAAAATTTGAAATTAACACACACAAAAAAAAAACTTAAAAAATATATTTGTAAAAGTATATTTTTTTAAGTAACAGATTAATTGTAACATGTTTCTCACAAAATATATTTTTTACACTAATCATGTGTTATTTTTTGTAGTTGTTTAAGTTATATAAAATTACAATTATGAAATTTTCTTCTTTAAATATTATAAACAAATATAAAAAGTAGTAACCACATGTTAAATTGAAAGTTTACTTCAATTGATTCATGTAAAGATTTTTCTATCTATTAGTTGATTCCCAAAATTGATGTAAGATGAAGAACAATTCAGGGTTAATAATTAAAAACTGCACCATTTCAAAAATACACAAGTCAACAAAACTACCGAAGGACATTCATTGTTTATTTACTATAATTTTTGTTATTAAGATTATCGGTATTCAACATTTTATATTCGTGTAATTATCTTATTAAATGGTTGATAAATATCAATCACAAAAATAAATAACTTAATTATGCAGTTTTTTTTATAAAGTATATAAAACTATAAATGAAGAATATTACAAAAATTCAAGCTACAAATAGACAAATCTCTTCCTTTCACTTCAAGAAGCTAATGACAAAGGACTTTTTGACATTTTATACAAATATCAGTGACCAGCAGAATATTCTAAGCATGACTATGAAAATATCACTATTTTCTAATCACACTAAAAAACTAATAATCACACTCATGGAATAATTATTGTTAATATTTCAATTTAATTAGTATTAGCAGTAAATATTTATATGCACTGTCTGTAATTTTTTATAATAATAAAAATATATTTGTAATTATAAAATTAATAATATCTTAATTATTAATTAAAAAAATATATGAAAATATTTTTTAATGTTGTAATTACTAAATAAGAATATCTTATTTTTTATTTTTTTAATAAAATTAGTACGTAGTTTTTTATTTACTATTAAATTAATAAAATTAGTTTTGTTTAGTGTAAAGGAATTGTACATTAGAAAATGGTTTTACAAAAATGTTGTAGACTAAGACAAAAATAAAAGCTGAAAACTTTCTTCAACCCTACAATATCCTATGTCCAGAGGGTATCTTAGCAATTTCCTCTAACTAATATTTTCTTGACATCATCACATTCCACGTGTAACGCTCTCGACCCTTTCTCTTTTGTTTATTTATTATTAGTATTATTATATTACTTTATTTTATTAAAATAATTACATTGCGTTCTAATCAACACTATATTAAACAGGATTTCAATTTTCACGCCCTTTTACAAGTTAAGTTTTTGGTATACATTTCTATTATTAGATATTTGAATTTTTCTCATATTCACCACATAAGAATCGCAATAACATTTTCTCCAAACACTTTGGGATGAACGATGCCCTTTTAAAAATTATGTCAAATTAGATACATAAGAAAGTACGTGTAAATATATAGCATAATCTCAAAATATTCTTATTTTAAAATTAATAAAAAAGAATAAATGAAGTTATATGAATGGATGCTATAGAGTGAATTAATATTTAATATTCTTACAATATTATCATAATTGGTCGATAAAATGTGTAATAATAATTTAATACTTGGTCGATAAAATGTATAATAATAGCTTAACAAAGTAAAATAAAAGGTGAAGATAGTTGACAGTTGCAAATAGGAACAGAGGAACGTTCTGCGCCGTTGCATCTTCCTTCGCTTATCCTCTCCGCGAGAGGAAGCAGCAAAACAGAGCATAACAGAGCAGAGTTTGTTTGTCTCTACTCGATACGACGACGTTCTGCATCGCTTCGAACTTTCATATCTCTCATGCTTTAACCGTAACACCAACCTTATCTCTCTACAGCTTCACCAAAGTACGATAATGACTATGAGTGGCTTAATTTCAAATCGCAACTTCGGTTCCTTCGTTGCATCAGGTTCACGCTCACTTGATTTCTCATTTCTCAAATTTCGCTGCATTTTCTCAATTGCTTATTTTCTTATATGATTTCGTTAGATTAGTTGCCAATTCTGGATTCATAGTACGGTTGAGAATTTCCTAGTCAGTCTGAATGAGTGCATTTTAGTGGAATCTGGAATTTCATTCAGTTAACTATTATTCTAATTTTCGCTATTTATTCTTTTTTTTTGTATTATTTTGCTTGAACATAGCTTGTGAACACTAATAAATCTCGTTTATATACATGTGTTGTGTGTGTATGTCCATATCTGTATGTATATAATGAATTTAATTTGAAATGCAGTGATATTGACAGCGATTTTAATACTATATGTAATCACAGATAAGATAACAATGTAGATAACTCTGTTGATTTTGTAATAGTCACCTTATAAGTAATTTTAATGATACTGTAGATTTTTTACGCATGAAAATCAAACTTGTGTATTTTAGTTTAGTTCCATGTATGTTTGGTTTTCTTGAGAGCCGCTAAGCTTGGATTATGTTGATGATGACTGTTGTAAAATATGAGGAAGTTTTAGCCATTGTTTGATATTTGCAGGAAATGTATATAGATCGGGGAGGGATATATCCGTTCAAAGAGGGGGTGTTTCTATTTCTGGGGTATCTGTTGCACAGGATCCCTTTTCAAGATGGCAGCATAAGATGCATTTGCCGTCGGAAGAGAGAACTAGGAAACCAATGCGAAAATCTCACTACAAAGGGGAGCTTTGTTCTCTCGTGTCTGGGCAATCCAGTCCGTGCTTAAACTTTAAACTACAGGCTAGCGGAAGAAATGGTTGTTCCTTCGTTTCGTCTGCTCCTTATAGAAGTAACAATGTTGAACAAAGGGAAGTGTATGGTCTTGGTTTGAGCAGAAGGAAGCATGCACAACCTGAGGTTGCAAAAGCAAATAAATTCCGTGTTAGTTATAAGTCTGAGGAATACAACATTTCAGAAACAAAGATAGATCCACTGCAATCAACTGAAGGGACTGGGGAAGCCATTCTTCTGGAAGGAAATCTGCAGCAAGTATCACCTTGGTGGCAGCAGTTTCCTAAGCGCTGGGTTATTGTACTGCTGTGTTTTTCAGCCTTTTTGCTGTGTAACATGGATCGTGTAAGTAATTTTTGTGGTATTTATACTATAAATTATGATCTAGTTTATACATTCATGTTTTCCGTGTCTCATTCCAATTGGTATATTCGTTCTGTCATATTCAATTGATTGTCATCGAAGGGTTTTGCTAGAATAAATCAAAATGTCTTAATTTATCCTCTAGGATTAGTTTTCCTATTTTCTCTTTATGTCTTTGGATTGGTTACCATATTTTCATATGTTTTCATGATTCGTTTCCACTGTCAGTTGGGATCATGACTAATATAAATAAGGGCTAGTGCTCTAGGTTTTATGAACATGTCAGACAAATCAACAGTGTCTAACACTTATCATTGATCCTAGTAGTACACCTTAGTTTGTTTCTTGTTACTTTCAACAAACTAAAAATAGAAAAGATCATATGATATCTTGTAGAAACTTCATCATTGTTTTGCAGAACTTATTTGTTTTTTTAATTTGATAAACTGTTTTGTAGAAATTACTATTAAGCTTTTTCCTCAATGATGTCAATTATTTACTTTAAATTTGATTTCCATATTTTTTGTAACAAAATGTTACTGATGTTCCGTGATTATTATATCCATTATGTTTTCATTATATTTTATAGGTAAATATGAGCATAGCAATACTACCGATGTCTCAAGAATTCAACTGGAACAGTGCAACAGTTGGCCTAATCCAGTCATCTTTTTTCTGGGGCTATCTACTTACTCAGGTGTGGCTGATATGTGCAAAATATGTTTGCATAACAAGAAATTGCTTCATATACTAATCTTCATGTGCGCATTTAAGCACCACTGCTGGTTGAACATGCCATAACATGTACTGTTCTTAATAGTGTATGTTAGCAATCTAGCATGATCTTCACACTGTGTTTTCATTACATCCAGTGTGCACAAAAGATTATAGTTACATTCCTTTCATATTGACTGAATGCCTTTTTTTGTTTTAGATTGTTGGTGGAATATGGGCAGACAAAATTGGTGGGAAGCTAGTACTAGGTTTTGGAGTTGTCTGGTGGTCAATTGCAACAGTTTTAACACCTATTGCTGCAAAACTTGGGTTGCCATTTCTTCTTATAATGCGTGCCTTTATGGGAATTGGCGAGGTTGGTCTATTCTATAGCCATACTATTATTTCATCGTCTATTTAGTGTTTTATCATATTGTCCCTTGGTACACAAAATAAACTTCCAGTTTTTACCAGGAATTTCAAGTAATCAAGAGTATTAAAAAAAGCTTATATCATTCTAACCATTAAGCAAGAAGAAAAGCCTGAAAAATAATCTGACATCATAGAAAGATGCATATTTGTGATATAGTATCTTTCTCCTTCATTATATTTGCTTTGATCAATGATACAGTAAAATGAAATATATTTTCTCGTTAGAGTAGTCAAGTCCATGCCTAGATTAGAGATGATTTTACCTTCTCCAATTTGCCAACAATTTATGCTGATTTTATTTTCAGGGTGTTGCAATGCCCGCAATGAATAATATACTTTCCAAATGGATTCCAGTATCAGAGAGAAGCAGATCACTTGCGCTAGTATATAGTGGCATGTACCTTGGTTCTGTCACAGGCTTGGCATTCTCACCTGTATTAATCCAGAAATTTGGGTGGCCATCGGTGTTTTACTCATTTGGATCCCTAGGAAGTATCTGGTTTGTTTTATGGTTGAGTAAAGTAAGCCATCTTTTTAATAAATTCAGTGAAATCTGGTTTATATATCTTTTCCTGATTGTAAAATTGTTGAGAGGAGGCCTTTCTACCTTTCCAACCTGCGGCATGTTTTGTGCTCATATTTTAGGGGACTCTCATGAAGTGTGGCATAACATGACTTTGTTATTATGATTCTGCAAGAAACAATAAATCAATATTCCATTGACTTGATACAGGAGTAATTTAGTTTTCTAACGGAATATCTTGGGAATTTTATCTTGTAGCAACACCTTAGCTTTGACCATCACATTTATAAATTCGAAGGGGGAACTTTGTAATTCCTTCTGAGAAACTATTCTCATATCTTTTACCTTTTGTCGGGCCCCTTTTCAGGCTTACAGCTCACCTAAAGAAGACCCAGATCTCGGGGTAGAAGAGAAGAAGCTCATACTTGGAGGCAATGTATCAAAAGAACCTGTATCAGTTATTCCTTGGAAATTAATTTTATCAAAGGCACCTGTTTGGGCTTTAATAATCTCTCACTTCTGCCACAACTGGGGGACATTTATTCTTTTAACCTGGATGCCTACATACTACAATCAGGTGCTTTGCTTACTGTTTATTATAAGTTTTTTTTTCCAGAATTCATAATTGCCTTCCGGCTTTTTAGAATGTATGTCCTTGACAAATACTGTATAATATCACAAATCTTTGTGAGAAAGAGTGGGATCATATTTATAAATTGGAGTTTTTTTTATCTGTAGATCTATTGCATCATATAATTTTTTCAGATATGGATGTGGGGATCCCATCAAAAACTGTCCACATAACGCTGGTCTTTTTTGCATGAAACTTTTAGGATTTGTATATTGCATTGCCCCATAGTTTTATCAAGTTGTACTTTAATGATTGACTTCTTGATTGTGTCTAAGGATAATGGAACTTCTTGATGTTAAAGTACGTCTTAATATTTACCTGCAACTAAGTTAAACTCAAGTCTTGTGCAGACAACTACTTTTATTTTTTGGTAATTACTATAAAACAAGTGAACTAAATTTTGTTTCTCTCTAACTTCTGATATTATCAAATACATCTGAAATGTGATTGTTGTCTTGATCTGTAGCTTGAATGTTAGGGGATACAATGGAAAATAACTGATGAAGAAAAGATTGCATGAAACATTATGTCCATTGAATGAATTTACTAACAGTTCGTTTTCTCAGGTTCTGAAGTTCAATCTCACTGAATCTGGGCTATTTTGTGTCCTGCCATGGTTAACCATGGCTATTTTTGCAAATATAGGAGGCTGGATTGCTGATACACTTGTGAGCAAAGGCCTTTCCATAACATCCGTTCGAAAGGTAAACAAGCCATGAATTGATAATAAAGCTAATATTGATTAATAATTGCTTTTCGTTGGAACTAGAGGTAAGGTATAGGGTTGATAAAGTGGGACGGTCGAGTAGGCCGGCCTGCATTATCTATGACCCGCACGGAGCGGGCCAGCCGGCGGCCCTTATACATGAACTTTTTCATATATATATATAACTGTGTATGTCCGCAGTGCTAGTTCTCGTCCGTGGGCCTCTTCTAGCGGGTGATGCTGCAAAGTTATCCCTCTACAAACATTAGTCATTTGCTCCATGTGGCAAACAAGTTACGTGTACAGTCAGGCTAATGAAATTCAGTTGTGATTATTTGGAGGTCCCAAGCAACGCCATCCAGAATTTGGTGTAAATTAATGTTAGGAAAATTAAAATGATATATTTTGGAATATAAACATATATATTTAAAAACATCAAATTTGACATTGAAAATCAATTCTATAAAACGTAGGCACAGCGTTATCACAGGAAATTTTGAAAAAAAAATTGTGGGCGCCAGACTATTGAGTGCACATCTTCAAAGTAGACCGGCCAGTTCAGTTAGCATTTGGCCAAGTACGGTTTACTTAAAACTGATTTTGTAGAATTGAGTTAGACTTAAAGTCCACTTTTTAAGATGGTATTTGAAGCCATGGATTAGAGTTTATCCTAATCAAATCTGTTAGACTTAAAGTTATGGGTGATCCGATAACGGGTGGAATGATTTGTCCAACAAACAATAAATCCACTAGAATAATCTCTCATCCATGGTTGAAATACCATGTTAAGAGAGGAATTTAAGCCTAATTCAACCCTACAAAACCGGTTTGTAGGGTGAGGTTTACATTCACTTATATTCACTAAACTAACCTTATTACTAGGCAATGTGGGACTTCCAACACTCTTAATGAAACTTTTAAATCAAATAACAGTAGACGAGCATTCATTACCGTAACCAGTATAGACAAATTTATTATGAGAATTTCCGAGTACGTGTCTCGGATAATTAAATAATACTCTGATTAAAACATTAAGTAAAGAAATCGAGACCTGGACTAATTCATTTTCCTTTCTTTAACCTTTAAAATGATTTCGCTTTTTAAAAATGTCTCTTTTGACAGATTATGCAATCAATCGGGTTTCTAGGTCCTGCATTTTTTCTTACACAGCTAAGCCATGTGAGAACACCCGCCATGGCAGTACTTTGCATGGCTTGCAGTCAGGTTTGAGCTAGATTCATATATATCTTCCCCAATTTTAGATTCTTCCCTTCTTCAATTAATTTTGATGCTCTGTTTAAGCTTCATTACTGATTTATAAACCAAATTTGCCTATAGAACATGTCTGTAAGTTTTGAATGTAGGCAAAGATGATTAATATAAAATAATTTGTTATTTCTTTTACAGGGATCTGATGCATTCTCACAGTCTGGCCTATATTCCAATCATCAAGACATTGGTCCACGCTATGCTGTGAGTTACTGCTATTTTAGTTTCCGTGTACTAAGATCAACAAACTGTCAAGTATAGCTTAAGAGTGTTTGGACTTTTCATACATTTTTTATATAACAAAAGAGATCAGCAAGCCAATAAACTGGTTGATCATTACAGACAAAAGACTGTTAACTATCTTCTTTGCTTGAATTGTTCTTGGTGCGACATATTGTGAACTGAAACTCAGAATTTTTGGATTATAATTAGCAGAACTGATGCTAAAACTGTTCTACTGTAAGTACCAGGAAGAAACTGTCAAATCACTTCGACGATCTGTGGCAGCTCTAATTTTTTTTTTTTCACAACTAAGAAGTCATTCATGAGTACTGTTAAGTTATTGATCGTCAGTACCCTATACAACTACATTGCCAATATATTTATCTATTAATTTGATATGCTTTCTGTTATACTGCTTTCTACTCGTGTAGATGTTTTATTTAAGATGTTTCCATAAGAATGTTGACTATTTTAAATTTCAGGGAGTATTGCTGGGACTATCAAATACCGCAGGAGTGCTAGCTGGTGTCTTTGGTACAGCTGCAACTGGATACATACTCCAAAGAGGTAAGAATACTACACTTGCACTCTAAAGTCTAAGCCATTTTTTTATGATTATTCACTCATGCCATCCTTTGACTGTTGTACAGGTTCTTGGGATGATGTATTTAAGGTTGCTGTCGTATTGTACATAATTGGCACATTAGTCTGGAATATCTTTTCAACTGGAGAGAAAATTCTTGACTGAAGAATGTAGTGATGTCAATGAAGGAGTAGGCTATATAAGCCATTGAGTTTACAAGAAAAAGAAAAGAGGGAGGAAAATTAAAGATGAATTTCTCAAGCACTTGGGAGCATAAAAGAAGCCTGCAGAAACCAAAGAGAGCCACCATCGCAATTTTCGATCAAATAGAGGGAATTCTATGTTTTCTCTTGAAATCTTGGATTAACTTGGCACCTTTTGCAAATGCCATGTACCATGATCTAAATGTTTCTGTATAGGAGATAGAGAATAATTTCCACTTCATACTACTTATACTTCAAAGACCTGTTTTATGATCAACTCTGCTTCATCATCATACTGGGCTGAGAAGATTGGTTGTAGTATTCTTTCTGATTCAATGTCCTTAACAAAACACATTAATTATCAATATATCTACTTTTTTACTCTTGATTCAATTCGTACATTTCAACTTCCATTGTCAAGCAATGATCTGAGAACCTACGAAACAGAATCTAAAAGTTTTTAGCTTATCACACAAGTATCATTATAACAGCCAGGGCAGTAAAAACCCGATCATTTATACTTTCATAAAACTTAGGACATTCTTTTATGAACATCGACATTGAACATTGTGAAATGTGAGTTTAGATCTCACTACCAGTAAAATCAAATAGAAACATCAAAACCAACAAGAAATAAAGAATAGGATGAATATTTGCAAGGATTCTACAAGGAAGATGGACTGAGAAAGCAATAATCCACCCCACGACCCTGGAAAAAGAATCCATCCACAATTACCATATGAATGATAAATACTTTGAATATACCCTTTTTCTGAAAAGGAAATTCTGTTCTCTTCCTCTATAAAGCTAAAGCTCCAATGTCTGAATTTTCCTCCTCTGAACTTGATTCCACATTCTGAACCCTCCAACACACTCTGCTCCATCTACTGAAACAACGAACTAACTTTCATTACTTCTAAAACCACCATCTCCCTCCTTTTCTTTTTGTATACTTATAATAACCCCTCTCAAGTCCCTCTCATGCACATTCACCTTCAGTCCATTTTTCATGAACAAAGTGAGTGACATCTTTTGCTCCACCAGGTGGCCTGGCACCAGCACAAGGCGGTGCCGGAGCAGCACCGCCGCAGCAATGGACTTCATCTGAAGGTAAGCCAAATCCTTCCCCAAACATATCCTTGGACCAGCATTGAAAGCAACAAACTTGAAAGAATCATGCATGATGAACCTTGTCCCATCCAACGACAACCACCTCTCAGGTCTAAACTCCATGCAATCCTCACCCCACGTCGACTTCATCCTCCCCGCCGAATAAATCGAATACGTCACCGACGACCCCGCCGGCACAAACGTGCCGTCCGGCAGAACGTCATCGGCCACCACATGTTTCGAATCCTCCGGCACAGAAGGGTACAACCTCAGTGTCTCCGACAACGCTGCCTTCAGATAAACCAAACGGTCAACCTCCTCAAAGGCCAACGGCTCACCCAACCACTCTGCCATGTCATCGCCACGTGTCTCCATCAAGACTGTACAAATTTCGCGTAGAATTTTCTCCTCCACTTTGGGATTCTGCATCACCAACCAGAAAAACCAGCACAGAGCCACCGATGACGTGTCACGTCCAGCGAGGATAAAATTCAACGACACCTGTTGTAGAAACTTGTCTGTGTACGATTCTTTCTTCCTCATAAACCTAGTCAACAAGTCATCGTGAAGAGTCCCATCTTTCTGCTGACTCAGCAATTCCACCTTGCGTTTCTCAATAACATTCGACAAATGGTCGTCCACGTGGACAAGGCTTCGGCTCAAGCTCACCTCCATTCCAAGCCGCAGCCATTTCTTCACTTTCCACAACACCTCAGGCAAAATGAACCTCTGAAGTGAGGCTTCGGTGGCTCGGTCAAAAGCGGTTGCAAAACGGTTATCAGGCAGACCCGACACACATGTTTGTGGGTCTCGTCCAAAAGCTAACCCACAAATGTTGTCGAAAGTAAGACGAAGCATTAGGTCCTGCAGATCAATGGGTTCAGCTTGATCGTGAGCTTTCTTCAGGATGAAGCAGAGGCGGCTGATAGCTCCGCTCACCCATCGAGCCATGGCTTGACGCAATGTCCTGGTGGTGAATTCCAGTGCTGCGGTCTTGCGCTGGAACAGCCACGTGTCGCCGTCGGAGTTAAAGATCCCATCACCCAGAAGATCATGAAAGACAGCATGCCACGTGGGGCCTTTGGGGTAATTGTCGAAACGGGTCTTCAGTATGTGCTCCAAGTTCCTCGGGTCGCATGTCACAGTCACGAGACCTTGCTTCTTGGCGAGGAAAGGGATTGCGCAGATGCAAGTCTGGTAAGTGCCGCCACACGCGCGTAGGTTGTCGCAGATCCAGTCATGCATGCGGTCACAGTTGTCTATGAGGCCCGGGAGGCTGCCCAATAAGGCCCAGACACGTGGACCCTTCAGCGACCGAGAGATGAACGTGAACCATATCAAGTAAGCCGTGACCGCCGTTAACAACAATAGAGCCGTGAAAGTTTCCATATTGCAGAAACCCACCAACCCAAGCTAGAATAATCAAAATGCTGAAAAGCCACGGCAAAAAAAGCAACAAACTTGGCCTTTTGTAGAAGATGGGGTGGCTGGAAAACGAGTAAAAACAGTACCTTTCAGTGAAGGGTGTGTCCAAATAGGAGCATTTTTGATGCAGAGATTTGAGTGTGTGCAAGAGAGGAAAATGGAGGAGTGAAAGAAGATGGAAGAGGTTGTGTTTATGTAAGAAGAAAGAGAAGTGAGTGTGGTGCAATGAGGGTAGAGAGTGTAATGGTGGAGAGAGATTTATAGGTGAAGTGGTTTAGTGCAGAGTTATTATGGCCAGACTGGTTTTTTGACATTGCACCACCTTCTTCTCTCTCTCACTAAACATGTGAGATGCACCATTATAAATGCTCTCTCAGGGGTTGGTGAAGCTTTTAAAGGTGAAGACAACCACCTGTCTCTCTCTCACTCTACAAGAAGAAACCACACACAATAGACCTTCTTCTTCTTCTATCTCTCTCTTACAGGGTGTTGGCAATAAAGGAAGAGAAATAAATGAGAGTGGTTGAGGAACATGGATAGAAGAAGGAGGAGCCAGAGAAAAATCATCAAACACACAAGGAAAAAACTGTTTTTTCTGTTCACAACTCCCACACCTTTTTCAGTAAATGAGGTTGTTTTTTACAAACCAAGCTGCTACCTAGCTCCTCAACTATATACTAGTATCAGAATTATGCACTACTTGTTGTGTTGTAAGAGAAAGAAAAAGAAAAAAAAACCAGTGTTGCCAAGTGGGGTTTGGTTATGGTTTTGGTGAACAACCTACCAACGATTTATAACATTTATGTTGGGTGAACTGTATTCTTATATATCCCTCATCATCCAATAACCTGCAACATAATTCAGTAAAAAAAAAAGCACATGAAAAGCTTACAAAAGCATGCAAAACAACCATAACAACATCATAGACAATTCTAGGATTCATCACAGTAGCAGAGTTGACCTACCTCTCATTTATGATCGAATTTGAACGACAATAATTATTATTATATACATGGCTGAGCTTCTTTTAAACAAAAGTCAAACAACCTTGGCAGAATATCGAACAACACAAAACCGCATGAATTTTGAGAGCTCCAACGTCTTCTTCTCTGTCAAATGTTTCTTTTTTTTTCTTTTGCTTTAGCTTTATTTTTTTCACACTCATAAATGGATCATATTCATACTCCTTGACAGATGTAGGTGAGAGCAGGAGGAGAAAGAAAACAAGGGTAGCTCAAGTTAGATTCTGCATCTACTGCTATAATCTATTTAGAGTAATATTTATTATTACCATTTATTGTTTGTTAATTGGAGAAATCTTATTGGAGCATGCAAAATATTGCTATTATTGATTGTACTATGTCAGATCAACTATTATAACTTTATACAAACTTTAGAATAATTGAAAAATGGTGACTGCAAAATGTGTGCTAATGGTACGAACTGCAGAATTAGTCTCAAACTTCACTCTATGTAAGTAACTAAGCACGTGAGTGAGTTACTCATAGTTGAATCTCTAGATTATAATGAAATAATATACCTAAATTGTATAGGTGTTTTTGTAGTACCATTTTTAATCAGAACTGAAGTTATCTGTATAGAAAAAAAAGGTTTAATGTAAAATATTGTAGTTAAAAAGAAATGACAGAAGATACATATATAATTAGTGCAACTAGGGTTTGTTCATAAGTCATGGTTTTTGCTTCAGAAGTGGAGATTTTGATCCATATTTTGCAAGGACATGGGTTTTTATCTGATAGGATATTGTGGTGAAGTTTAAGTTAAAAATGGGAAATTGTCAAACGCGGAAAGAAGGGTACAGAAATTGATGGATTGAGTAAAACTTAAAAGGGTTGAATTTTGAAGAGATATCTGACCTCAGGAACCAAAGAAAGTCAATGGAGTAATCAGGGAAATGACAGAGACAACTCTGCTGAGAAATTAATACATTTGAGGAAGTGACGGTGAAGATGCTTATCAAATTACACAATTCTTTCATTTTTCAAAAAGAAAAATCATGAAATCATAAATATACTCTCTTTTTTTAAAAAAAAAAAAAAAAAAATTAAACTTAAAAGGCATTAGCAATAGTTTTTAATGGAAATTTACTACTAATTAAGCCACCACATACTTCATTTTTAGATGATTGATTACTTTCATATATGCAACAAAAATATATATATATATATATATATATATATATATATATATATATATATATGTGTGTGTGTGTGTGTGTGTGTTTTGATATATATATATATATATATATGTGTGTGTGTGTGTGTGTGTTTTGGAATATATAGTTATATGGTATATGAGACTTAGGACTTAGACATAATTATATTTTGAAATGAAAGAGTTTAATTCTTAACTCTTTCAGAAAATATTAATATATCCTTGTATTTGTCTGAGGTGATACTTTCTTGATAATAAAAAAATGTTTGATTAAGAGAAGTTTCATTTTAAATGCATAGATAAAAAATAAAGTTGAAACATCTAAGCAATCAATGTGCAGTTATGAGATACGAAAAAATATAGCTTATAAAAGATTAAAAAAAAAATGAGTGAAACTATAAAGTGTAGTAACTAATTTTCACATGGTATATGAGTGATAATATAAAGAGAAAAACATACATAAAAGTATAGGTTTTAAATACATTTATATGTTATTTTCTTTATAAATATTGAAAGTATGCATTTTATCATAGAATGTAGGGTTTCTCTTATGATTTTCATCCATTTCCTGAAAATGAAAATGTGACAAAGCAGATTAATTTCAAATATGGTTTATTTTACAATTTTACATTGTAAAACAAATTAAAATTGTTGTAATATAAAAAAAAAAAAAAAGTCTTAGTGACACTATTTCTCAAATGATAATTTATTGTCACTCTCGATCAAAATTCACCATTAATATCTTTAAAGGTTGTTTTGAAAGGCATATAGAATGATTGTGACTTTATTCACATCAATTGGGTGCGAAATGCAATGTTTTATTGGTTGTTAGAATGTTGTTAGTCATTTTCAAGATTTATTGTTATGAATTAGGAAGTATATATGTTGACAATAATTAAGTTTATTATTAATATAATTACTTAAAGGAAAAATAACTCAATTGAAATACTTAAGGTTGTTTGATTATGCATGATGAATTTCATTGTCTATCCTTTTGTAATTTTAAAAACTCCTTATATATTAGTATGTGTGAAAGTGAATAAATAGATGTAACAAAATTATGTTGAAAAGTCAAAAATTGAATAATTTATAGTTATATATTGGAAGAGTATAAAAGAGAGTTTTAAAGTTGGGTAGGTTAGTAGGTGAAAACTTGATGAATAATGTAGTTGGAAGTTGTTATTTTTCTCCTAATCATTTCTTGCCCATAACTTTTTTCATCATTTTACCACACTAATATATATAAAGAAAAAAAAAATCATAATGTTAGGCTCCTTAAATAAATTTATTTTTAGGGACTAAAAGTGATTATTAAAAGACATTTTAATTTATTTTCAAATTTAGTAGTTAGAAACTAAAAAAATGTATTATTTTAAATGTAGAGAAATAAAATGTTTTTTTTTAAGTATAATTAAGTGATTTTACATCTTGATGTTGATTTGAGTGAATCAACAAAAAGTAAATAAAACAAGAATAAAAAAAGTCTTAAAACTTAAACATAAAATGAATTAATTCCAAAGGTTATTGATCATTGATTCATATATAACACAGAATTATTTAATTTTGCATGCAACAAAGATATGATTGAATTAGATTGTGACAAGCCATATTAATGAATGATATATTATAAGCATAATTGTGTTCATGCGATCTCAATCTATATATATATATATATATA
>Ga0214542_1006528_pt1 | contig 21183 bp, 15 predicted proteins | sample CNSS1metaG_FD_160096 | JGI IMG/M metagenome (GOLD analysis project Ga0214542, IMG submission 160096) | Root nodule microbial communities from cowpea collected in UCLA plant growth center, Los Angeles, California, USA - CNSS1 | ecosystem: Host-associated > Plants > Roots > Nodule | place: USA...
GGGCGTGGTACCTTCAACCTTGCACCAAAAGTTAAAATATGTCATGGGTGACAAATTAGTGATTGTTTCAGGGGAGGAAGATATTTTAGTGAGTGGGCCTTCATCTTCTCGCTATATTGAAGCAGCAGAGGAAGCCCTCGAGACAGCCTTCCAATCTTTGGAAATTGTGGATAATGCCTATGTGGAGCCCTTTCCAATGAGCCCACATTTGTCGCGTACTTCCCTTATGACGGCCAAGGTTATGTTGAAAGAGAGATATGAGTACGAAAAGGGGCTAGGCAAGTACGAGTAAGGATTGACATATCCTTTAGAAGTCACCGAGAAAAAGAATAAATACGGCCTTGGATACAAGCCTACTAGAGAAGATAAAAGGAGGCTGGCGGAAGAAAGGAGAGAGCGCGGTGTGGCTCAAATCCAAGGAAAAGAATTGGGGTTAGGAAAGATTCACATTTGCGACATCAAAGATAGCTTCCGCAGCGCGGGATGGATCAACATTAGTCAGATAGCAGCTGTCAGAGATGAAGATGAACCTGAAAGCTCGATTTTCGTGCAGCCTTATGCTCTAAATGCACTACACAACAATTGGGAGACTTTGGATCTACCCGTGATGTTTAATTTGGTTAAAATGTAATATTTTTAATTTATCCTATTGCTCTACCCGGAGCTTTAGGATTCATGACTTAACGGGATAACACCTTTTCCTTTATGCTCAGCGTGATAATCAATTTGTGTTTGCTACCTTTGTTATCTTTGTTTGCATTTTTCATTGTTGTTTGTTTATTGATCATTTTTTTATAAACTCAAATAATGCAGATATGATAATGAATGTTTTCAAAACAACAATGTCGATATCCCTAATTTCAAGCACCCTGTCAATAATATGGAAGATGATTATGAAGGTGATTCGGAACCCTCCCCTGAACTAATGAGATTAGTGGAACAAGAATCTAGGGAAATAAAACCCCATCAAGAAGATGTTGAAGTGCTTGACCTAAGCGAGGGGGATGAAAAGAAAGAAGTGAAAATTGGCACGAGTATGAAGAAAGAAGTGAAAGAAGAATTGTGTGCGCTGCTAAAGGAGTTTAGGGATGTGTTCGCTTGGTCGTACAATGATATGCCTGGTTTAGATACTGATATAGTACAACATAAGCTTCCACTCAAACCGGAATGTCCTCCAGTCAGACAAAAGCTAAGAAGGATGAAACCAGAAATGTCATTAAAGATTAAAGAAGAAGTGTAAAAGCAATTTGATGCTGGATTTTTAGCTGTGGCAAAATACCCTCAATGGGTGGCAAATATTGTACCAGTGCCCAAGAAGGATGGGAAGGTTCGGATGTGCGTTGACTATCGAGATTTGAATCGTGCGAGTCCAAAAGACAACTTCCCATTACCGCACATCGATACATTAGTGGATAATACAACCAAGTTCTCACTATTTTCGTTTATGGATGGCTTCTCGGGATATAATTAGATTAAGATGGCACCTGAAGATATGGAAAAGACCACGTTTATCACATTATGCAGAACATTTTGCTATAAGGTGATGTCTTTCGGGCTTAAGAATGTTGGGGCAACCTATCAAAGGGCCATGGTGGCGCTTTTTCATGATATGATGCACAAAGAAATCGAGGTTTATGTAGATGACATGATCGCCAAGTCTGAGTCAGAAGAAGAACACATCCTTAACCTAAGGAAATTGTTTGAGAGATTGAGGAAGTTTAAACTTAAACTAAACCCGGCTAAATGCACATTCGGTGTGAAATCTGGAAAATTGTTGGGTTTTGTTGTCAGTCAAAAGGGGATAGAAGTCGATCCCGACAAGATGCGTGCGATAATCGAAATGCCTGCTCCAGTACAGAAAAGGAAGTGCGGGGTTTCTTGGGCAGACTGAACTACATTGCTAGGTTCATCTCCCAATTAACCGCCACGTGTGAACTAATATTCAAGCTATTGCGTAAAAACCAGGTTGTTGAGTGGAATGAAGATTGTCAGGCTGCTTTTGATAAAATTAAACAATATCTACAAGATCCTCCTGTGTTACGCCCACCCGAACTGGGGAAGTCACTCATTATGTATTTGACGGTACTCGATGAGTCAATGGGTTATGTGTTGGGTCAACATGACGAAACTGGAAAAAGAGAGCATGGCATATACTACCTAAGCAAGAAGTTCACAGAATGTGAACAGCGATACTCGTTTTTAGAGCGAACTTGTTGCGCGTTGGCCTGGGCTGCCCATCGTCTAAGACAATACATGTTGAGTCATTCTACCTGGTTGATATCCAAGACTGACCCTATCAAGTATATTTTTGAAAAGCCCGCTCTCACTGGAAGGATAGCCCGGTGGCAAATGCTATTGTCAGAATACGACATTGTGTATGTCACTCAGAAGTCCATCAAGGGTAGTGCTTTGGCTGAATATCTGGCCCAACAACCCGTTAACGATTATCAGTCGATGCAACCCGAATTTCCGGATGAGGACATCATGACCTTGTTTGAAGATGACCAAGAAGATGAGAACATAAAGAAATGGACGTTATTATTCGACGGGGCTTCTAACGTCATGGGACATGGTATAGGGGCAATACTAATATCTCCAGAAAACCAATACATTCCAATGACAGCAAGGTTGTGTTTTAATTGCACAAACAATATCGCTGAATACGAAGCATGCGCTATGGGCATCCAAGCCGCGATTGAGTCAAAGGCAAAATTTTTGAATGTATATGGAGATTCAGCGTTGGTTATCCATCAACTAAGGGGAGAATGGGAAACTAGGGATCAGAAGTTGATTCCCTACAAAACTTATATCATGGAATTGGTGGAGTATTTTGATTTCATTAAATTCCACCATATTCCGCGAGAGGATAACCAATTGGCAGATGCCTTAGCTACTTTATCATCGATGTTCAAGATTAATCAGGATGGGGTAATGCCGATGATCCAAATGAAGAGCCATGAAGGGCCAGCATATTGCCATTTTATTGAAGAAGAGTTAGACGGTAAGCCGTGGTATTTTGATATTAAACGCTATATAAAAACCAGAGAATACCCTGAAGAAGCATCTGAGAATGATAAAAGGACACTGAGAAGGTTGGCTGCAAATTTTATCCTGAGTGGGGATGTGTTGTACAAGAGAAATCATGATATGGTTCTCCTTCGATGCGTGGATGCAAAAGAGGCCGAGTCAATATTGGAGGAAGTTCATGAAGGAACTTTTGGCACACACATGAATGGACACTCGATGCTAGAAAGATCTTGAGGGCTGGTTACTTTTGGTTGACTATGGAGAATGATTGTTGCACACACGTGAGAAAGTGCGAGAAATGTCAGAAGTATGCAGATAATATCAATACGGCACCCACTACTTTAAACTTAATGTCTGCCCCATGGCCTTTTTCAATGTGGGGGATAGATGTCATCGGAGCTATAGAGCCAAAAGCCTCAAATGGACATAGCTTCATTCTAGTTGCAATTGATTATTTCACTAAATGGGTGGAAGCTGCTTCCTACGTTAGCGTGACTAGGAAAGTTGTGACTAAATTCATAAAAAGAGAGTTAATTTGTAGGTACGGGTTGCCTAGCAAGATAATCACTAATAATGCCACCAATCTGAACAATCAAATGATGGCTTAATTGTGTGAAGGATTTAAAATTCAACATCATAATTCTTCTCCTTATCATCCAAAGATGAATGGGGCAGTCGAGGCTGCTAATAAGAATATCAAGAAAATTGTACAAAAAATGGTGGTCACGTATAAAAGCTGGCATGAGATGCTTCCCTTTGCTTTGCATGGGTATCGCACCTCGGTACGTACATCAACTGGGGCAACACCTTTTTCTCTGGTGTACGGAATGCAGGCAGTAATACCCTTTGAAATAGAAATCCCATCCCTACGAATGTTAATGGAGACCCAATTGGAAGATGCAGAATGGGTTCAGGCCCGATTTGACCAGCTTAATCTCATTGAGGAAAAAAGGCTAGTAGCAGTATGTCATGGACAGTTATACCAAAGAAGGATGAAAAAAACATTCGACAAGAGGGTGCGCCCTAGAGAGTTCCATGAAGGCGGCTAATCTTGAAAAAGATCTTACCTATACAAAAGGATCATAGTGGCAAGTGGACTCCAAATTATGAAGGCTCGTATGTGGTGAAGAAAACATTTTCTGGTGGGGCACTAATGGATGGAGAGGAGTTACCGTTACCGGTCAATTCTGATGCGGTAAAATTTTTTTATACATGATGATTCCTTGATAGGAAGTGCTACTAGGGGATATTGACATTGTCTCCAAATTTTGTTGTATTCTGCTTTGTTTTTCATTCAATAAATACCATTTGGTTCCCTCCATAAATTTAGAGCAATGAATTTCATGCTGAGTTCGTAAAGAGAATAATAAACAAAAAGAAGGGAATAAAAGTTTGTGCATACCAACGAGGCATCACGGGTACATTCACTAAGAGTAAACTCATTTTGGAGGGTGTCGTGGAAAAAATTTAAATAAAAAGGCAAAAAAAATAAAGCCTCCTATAAAGTTTATCCATGCATCCATGCATTTATGCATCCTCACCGCATTACATCATTTGCCTAAAGGTTGAATCTTGTTGGTGCTAAGCATTCAAGCAGTGTTTACTGACACAAACTTTGGATTCTCCTTTCATATATAGACCCTCTCCAATTGAATGGTCATTGATTTCTTTCTACACATCAAGACCCTCTCCGATGGAGTAGTCATTAATTTTCTTATGTTTACATCAAGGCCCTATCCGATGGAATGGTCATTGATTTTCTTTCTTTACATCAAGGCCTTCTCCGATGGAATGGTCATTGATTTTCATATGCTTACATCAAGGCCCTCTCCAATGGAATGGTCATTGATTTTCTTTCTTTACATCAAGGCCCTCTCTGATGGAATGGTCATTGATTTTCTTACTTCACATCAAGGCCCTCTCCATTGGAATGGTCATTTATTTCCTTCTACACATCAAGGCCCTCTCCAATGGAATGGTCATTGATTTCTTTGTTTACATCAAGGCCCTCTCCGATGGAATCGTCATTGATTTTCTTTCTTTACATCAAGGACCTCTCCGATGAAATGGTCATTGATTTTCATATGCTTACATCAAGGCCCTCTCCAATGGAATGGTTATTGATTTTCTTTCTTTACATCAAGGCCCTCTCCGATGGAATGGTCATTGATTTTCTTACTTCACATCAAGACCCTCTCCATTGGAATGGTCATTTATTTCCTTCTTCATGTCAAGGCCCTCTCCAATGGAATGGTCATTGATTTCTTTGTCACAACAGGACCCTCTCCTTCATAAGGGTCGAGTCTGTTTTCCTTGTTTGGATCACGACCCTTTTCTTTGAATTGGTCATTGTATATGCTTGATTTGTTTTTTTCCTCTTTTCCTTTGAAACCCAAACGAAATTAGTGTTTTATCTTTACTCATCTTTTACTTTGATAACCTATGAAAGTTAAAATTTCATATTATCAAGTAAAATCTAAGTAAAGAGGGGCAACTGTCAACACCCAATTTCGTCCGGAGTTTTTTTTTTTTTAAATGCTTGAAGAATAGTTGGTTATTAAGTTAATAAATTTTTTTTTATAAGACTGTAGAATTATTTTTGAAGAATTACTAGAAAAATAATAAATAAAAAATAGGAAATAACAAAAAAAACAAAAAACAAAAACAAAAACAAACAAAAAAAGAGAGGAAAAAGAGAAAAGAGAGTGAACACCCAAGCCCAAATTTGTTTTTACGATCCATACTCCTTCACTTCACTTTCATACCCCTTTTCTACTTTAAGCTTACAGAATAACTCATCTTAATTACCCATCTCACCACTAATCCACCCAAAACTCACTTTTTCCAATCATATGGTGACACTTGTCACCCTTTTCTCTTTTCCTTCCCACAAACTTTTTCTCACCCACGCAAGGCTATAGGAGAAACAAGTAATTAATTATGGGCTCACCACTCCATGCACTCACCACCCTAGGCAACCAATCCCTAAGGATTTCCACCCCATTCCTCTACTGAATAGTGGCAAAACCATCATTATCTTTTGTTTTTCACTACTTGCCCATGGCATCATAATGACAAAATTCAAACGTCATTTAATTTTTTTGGGAATAATCATAATGGGGAGGAAGCTCAAAGGGTTGCTGGAGGAGGAAAGAGAGGACCACAAAAAGGAGGACATCAACACAGAGAAATATAAACCCTTTTCTCCATCATCTGAAAAAGGGAGAGGATTCTAGTTCTTCCAAAAAAGAAAACCCTTGATTCCTTATAGCTCTTCAGTTTACCCCGCCATCCTTAAATCCCTACACAACAACGCAAACTCCAGGGGCAAAGGTTCAAACCAACCTCGGCCCACAGTCTTGACAGGAACAAGCCTCCTTGTCACGTTCCTGATTGCCAAACCAACCATTGTTCATAAAAAAAAAGAAGGCTCAACTTCGGTTTTGTAGGTGGCAGCTGCTAGACTTATAGGAGTTTTGGTACATTTCTTCGCAATCGCATACTTGTTTTATCTTATGCTTAACCTTTTATGTGGTGTTCTTGCATGTATGGATGCTCATTTTCGTTATTTGCACGTATGTTGTTTTTTTTCTTATGGTTGGGTCGTGTTTGACTTTATGTGATTAAATGTCGATAAGTGTCCATGTGAATGTAAGGTTCGTCCATGAGACTAGTGCTAAAAAAATTTTGATGCCCTTCTACATGGTACTGTAAATGGATTCTTGGGCTAGTGACATGTTTGCTTTGCATCCTTAAAGTTTAGTCATACACAAGACCATATTTCATCTGCATGTTTGTTGAAAGCACACGTGGAATCCTTGTTCTTGTTGCATTTGTTGAGGGCAATGGGTGCATTGCTCGATGGTTGTGGTTGGAGGGGCTATTTTTGATGCATTCATAAGCATATAATAATTGTTTATATATGCATCTTGTGGAGGGAGTCGGGAGTCGGTCGTCAGTACTGGTTGTTTGGGGGACCTTTTGCATGATGGGTTTAATAGAACGAGTTGGTGCATTGGGAGTTGTGTGAAGTTGAAACTACTTTTACGTGGTGCACTCGGGTAGTTATCATCTTGCCAGTTGAACTACTCATTCCATATTTAATGCATGGAATCAAAATAATTTATTGTGCGCATGTTTGGCTTTGTCTTAATGATTAAAGAAGTATCTGTATTTCTCTTTTGGCCAACTTAGTCCGCATAAGTGGCGCCCTTCACTTCTTCTTCATGTGTTTCGTTCCATGGATATTCATAATTTTATGATTTTGATACTGTTAGTTTAATGTCCCTGATGCCTTCGCATGTGAGTTTCCTTTGTTTTGTTGTTATGTATCGAAGGTATTATTTCATTGTGATCTAATGGTAGGGTCCATTGCTTTTATAAAATATCCTATAAAAAAGACCATCAATTAAAAACCAACGGACCACGTTTTTGTTAATACATTAGACTAGATTCAATAGCATGATCACTTTGGCTTCAATTAGCAATGTTGCTCACGGGTCATCAAGAATTCATATATATATATATATATATATATATATATATATATATATAAATGCATTGATTTGACGTTTGGTTTTTCTTCTTCTAAATAATAAATATGATGTGGGTCCCGTCTTGAATTTATACTTGGATCTAATATTATATGTTGATTTTTATTGTCTTTTATATTTCCTAGTTAGTTTTTTTTAAAATCTATTTTATATTTCAGTTTAAATTATATTTGAAAACTAGTAGTAAAAATAAAAAATAATTGTGCATATCTCTTTTAAGTAAATATCCTTTTTTAGAAAAAAAATAAAAATTTAAAAGAATATTTTTCATAGGCTTTTTTCTCATATTTGAGGTATTTGTATGGCCGCTCGCGTCGTCTAATATCTCACAAATAAAGGTATAAGTATTCGTGTGGCCACTCGCGTCGTTAGTACTTAATACCTTTCCCTTTTTTCTAAAAAGTTTTATTTCAAAAGATTTCCAAAAAATACGTTTTCATCCTGATGTTTCTATGGTCGTTTGTTGTTGGACACTTTTATAGTAAATGTTTAAGTACTCATGTGACCGTCTGCGTCGTCTTAGTACTTAGCACCCTTTCTTTAAAAAATAAATAAATACAAAAGACTTCGTATTCAAAAATTAAAAACATTGACGTTTTCAAGAAAATAGTTTTTTTTAAAGAACTACGTAACCCTGATTTCTCATCCTTAATGAGAATACGTAGGACCAAGGTCAATCCTTGTCGGGCCCAAAAAATTAAAAAAAATATTTTTGTTTTTTTTTAGCATTTTCGTCTTATTATTTCTTATGGGGGAAAATTAGCATTTTGAAAACCACATCAATTTTGCATTTTTAATTAAAGGTACCGCCCTTGGGCGGGCGCGTAGGGTGCTAACACCTTCCCTACGCGTAACCGACTCCCGGATCTAAAATTTGGTTTTTCACAAACTTTCTTTATTTTATGGTTTCCCATAGTTTTCCAAAAATAACTGTGGTGGCGACTCCCAATATCTTTTTAAACCCGTTTTCTTTTTCAGTTCGCCTTCCCGTCGCGATTCTGGTTGCGACACTCACCACTGTTCTCTCGTGCAACAGTCACACACACACCCAAGTAGTTCAAACATGTAATCCCAACAGCGCATATTCACACACAGTCCATCCAATCGCGAAATAAACGAAAAACAGGTAGATTTCATGGAACATACAGAAGGATCTAACTTCCCTTACCTGGAAAGAGCTAGTACAAGACCTCGACGCTGAACCACAAAGCATAGCCGCTCTAGGATTAGATTTGCGAGTTGGAAATAGTGAGCAGAAGTGGGTTTATTACAAAAACCCTAACAATGACCACGAAACTATGAGTTGAAGAACACTTACGTGAGCAGAAATGAGGTCGAGCTAAACTTGAATCTGATTAAACTTTGAAACCCTAACAGAGCACAGTTCTTGGGAGAAAAGAGTAAGGCGGCTGATTTCTGAAAGTGAGAAGAGTTAATAGGGTTAGGGTAGTTTAGGGTCTGGTTTCCCTTTGGGCCAACCCTAGGCCCAACTGATTTAGGTAGACCCTTAAAATTAAGGTAGAATAAAAAAAAATTAGAGAAAATAGTGGGCCTTACACTTCAAGGTACCAACCATTTGATCCATTTATTTTGGCATACATTATAACATTATAACATATTTTGAAATCATATCAAATCTAACATTATAACATATTTTGTTACAGGCACGTGAGTTGGTACGACATGTGTTTCTGGATGAAGTCTTTCAACAGACACATATACGGAAGGGTATTGGCGAGTATGTGAATGAGAGGTCTAGGAAAACAAATGTAAGTCTCTTTTACTGTTCAATATTATTTACTCTTAAACTTATATATGTATCCCACCACATAATAATAATTGTTCAATTTTTACTTACAAGAAGAATTTCAGACTAGGCTTTCTCAAGTTAGATCTGAGGTTTCCTCATGTCTTGATGGAACACAATATCAGTCCTCGGCTGATCCTACAAAGGATGAGAATATCATGACTAGGTGTTGGATTGAGAGAGTAGGAGGAAAAAGGAAAGGAAGACTTTATGGGGCTGGTCAACTTGTTTCAAAATATACCGGTTCAAATGAAAGCAACCAACTATCAGCTTCTTCCACTCCTAATACTGAGGACCTCAATAATATTAGGCAAAAACTTTCACGCAGCCTGGAGGAAAATGAGCAATTGAGGTTCGAGTTTCGATCCTTTCAATCACTAGTCCTGCAATATCTCCCTCTTGATGCTCAGGCTCGTCTTCAACAGCCACAACCACTACAGCCAAACCCTACTCAATAGAACTCTGAAATCCTTCAACCCGAGTCTCAGCAACCAAATAATGAAGAGGACAATAATGTAAATGAAGAATCTTCTCCTAATTATGAAGATTATTAGCTCTTCATGTCCTTAAGAAATACTTTCTTCAGCATGTACATAATAAACTTGTGTACAATTATGCTTACTTGGTATTGATCGTGCCTATGTAATATTTGGCAAACATATTCCTATGCTACATATTATTTTTTGTTTTATAAAAGTGTGTCATGTGATATATATTGTGATGGAGTTTGATGATGATACAAAATTTGATACAATGGAATGCTGGATTGTCTGTGTTTGAATGATGGATTGTATGTGTTGGAAATTTCTATATGCAGGTATTGTGGAATATTAAACTAGCAAACAAACCCAAACAAAATATAAACACTTGCCGACGGATTTTCGACAGCCAAATCCGTTGGAAAATCCATTCGTTCATCCACTGCCATTATCGACGGATTCATCCGTCGGTAATTACCGAAGGAAACATTCGACGGTAATTACCCACAGATAAATCTGTCGGTATTAGCAGTGGATGAACGAATGGATTTTCCGACGGACTTGGCCGTCTGTAATTACCGACGAAGACATCTGTTGGTAATGGTCGACGGTTTGGTCGACAAATGCTTTCGTCAGAAATTATCAGCGGACTTTCATAATACGTCAAGAATACATTACCGACGATGTGTTTAACGATGGTTTTTTTGCCGTCGAAAGTTCGTCGGTAAAACATCATTACCGACAGATTTATGGCATTACCGACGGATTTCGACCTCGATAATGCACGTATTTCTTGTAGTGCCATAACTTTGTCTTTCATTAGCTGACTTAAATCTTTTGACATTTGTTCAGCTCTAATGGCCAACTTTAGAAGCATATCTTCTATTTCATGACGAAGTGCTCTAAATTCCATGGTTTCAGGAAATCTTGGATGGCATTGGAGGGTGGTATTAACAGTACAAAGTAATTCTACAAAGTTGTTGTTACTTGCATCCCCCATCATGTCATACATTACTTTATCATTTTCATACCATTTTTGCTCAATATCTTTGCATCGTTAATAAGCTCGCAACCTTCCATCTATGGTGTCTAATTTCTCTCTCAGTCCATCCATTAATATAACAACTTCCTTATAGGATGGTCCATTGATTGTTGGAACTTATTGTGATGGTGCATGTTGTTGTTTTTGAGAACCAAATGGAACATATGATGGCTGAGGTGGACCTTCAGAATATGGTTATTGCTCATGGTATGATGATTGCTCATATTCCACAAAAGATGATCTAGGATATAGATCATTCAGTTGACGTATAGTTAACCTACTTAAATCAAGTGGAGAAGTAGGTATGACAATTTGTTGCTGATAAGCATATGAATCACGTGGTTGTTGTGGATAATAATCATAGTTCACTTGAAAATCACACTGTTGATTATTTTTATATGAAAAACTATTTTTCATTTTTGAAAGAGGTTTTCCGAAAAGAAATAAGTTGAAAGCTTGTTGAGTAGACTTACAAGAAAAAGAGGTATGTCTCAACGGACAACTTAAGTATCTTATCTTTCCTTAGCCAAAGTGTTCCCCAACAAGTTTCACAAATTTTCCAACAAAATTTCTCAAACAAAAATTATGCTAAAAAAATTAAAACAACTAAAGAAAGAAGATAAATGTTAGAAACCAAAATAAAGGAAAAAAATGTTAATGATAAAAAAAACAATAAAATAAAATAAAATAAGAACTAAAATGATAAAAATTCTAACCGTATTCCTTGACAACGACGCCAAATTTGATAACGCTGTCGTTGACTCGTTCAAATTAATACTACTAAACTATAGCAACTTCAGTATTGCTAATATAGAAAAGGTAAAGTAACCCTAAGTCGTCTCCCAACAAACACAGAATTGATTTTTAACAAATTAGTTCTTATAAAATCTATACAAAAGAGTTAGTCAAATAAAAAAATAAAAATATGAGAGATAAAGAGAAAAAGATAAAATAAGATAGAAACAATAGTAAAGAAAAAATAGGTCGATTCCACTGCTTTTTCAAAATAGGATTGATCATTGGTTTCCTAAAGATTATTGTTAATCAATGTAACTTCTCAATTAATTTGTTGGCGTCCTTACTTTCAACCAAAGTAACTTCCCTTGCTAATTTGAGATATATCAAATATATTTAATAAAAAATCTTTAATTAATTATTCAGCAACTTATTTTCTATCCAATTTCCAACTATACCCCTCTTGTTTGAATATTTGACCACCTTTAACCAGAATCTGCCATGTTTGACCAATTATAAAATAATAATAAACATAAAAGTAAACTAAAATAAAAACATGATAATGTCAATTATAAGTTTAGTTGGTTAAGCCTTACTCACTACAACAAAAATAATTTTTACCAGAGGTTATTTATGGCATTCCCGGGGGTTTTAACCCACATTAAAGGAGTTACCGACGATTTGTTTTCTCCCTAGAAAAACTAGCGTCGTTAATGGATTAACAGTGGTTTTGACTAACCCATGGTAAAGCAACACTTAATGGCGGTTTTGAAACCCCTGGTATTTATCAATGGTTTTAAATCTCGGGTATTTACTGGTGATTTTAAAACTCTTGATAATTACCGGCGGTTTTAAAACCCCTGGTAATTACCTATGGTTTTAAAACCCCTGGTATTTACCTACGATTTTAAAATCCCTAGTAATTACCAATGTTTTCGAACCCGTAGTACCTACTTGTATTTAGTTTTAAATCATTTATACTGTATAGTAGTACTGAAATTCCCTTTTTTACCTTGCAATGCAATTCATTATTTAGTTATGTTTTTACTTTTCAAATTCCCTTAATTTTATTTGTTATACTTTTTGAATGCATATAATTCATAAAACATATGATATAAAAAACAAAAATTATAATATTTAGACATTTGTTTATATATTACATAACATTCTTAAAAATGAGGAGCATTGTCTATAAGTTCAAGGTAAATATTAAAGTTTAAACATTCAAACTAGTGAAATATTACAATATCTTTGTTCTTATAGTTATAAATTCTAACATAATGAAAGTCTAATAAGATTCTTCAACTATCAATCTTGATCTGAATCATTTGTTTCTTCATTAAGAACTCTCCCTTGATCAAATACCTATCATAAAAAAATCATAATTAGTAACATTCTTTATCATATGAATTATAGATTACCGTATAAAAGCTTTATCATATGAATTACCAAAGTGAAACTTTAATTTGGATTAGGGATTCTACGTTTTGTTAAAAAGGTTACCCATCAAATGAACTTTCAATGAATCATATTCGTATAAGAAAGCAAATATCAAAATATAAAACCTCCAAGACCCCTACATTTCATAACTTGTCAAATATGCATGCGTTAAAAATACTAATATAATTTTCTTCAGATGAATACTTGCTTCAATATTTTTCACAAACGGTGTGTGTGAAAGAGAGTGGAAAGAAAAGAATGAGACATTGTGTGCTAGTGGGGAACATCTATTTTGTTCAGTTGCCACTATTGAAGTGGTCCAAATAATGCTTTTCATAATTCATATATCAGACCAAGAAGTCAGATCCAAGTCATGAATCAGTATGAGCACAAATTCAACAACACTAAGGGAAATAATTAAACATGTATGAGTTATGAGCAAGGAAATAATTAAACATGCAAGAATCTAACGCAAGACTGGAGTAGTCTGCCAAATACTAATGGTAGTGTTTATTGAGTGTTGGACATATTTTCATGCTAGAATGTCCAATATCAAGAGATAATACATAAAAAAGGATATAACAACCATAGCTATATCATTGTTAATTTGAATAAAGACAGAGCAAAGGAGATGATAACAACCAATAGCTTGATATGTATCACTCTGTCTTGGTGGTGGATTAATTGAATCAAGTGAATAAGAAATACAAAAGTAATAAGAGGAAAAGACAAAATTTGGATGCTTGAATTGATAACTCACTGTCCAATAAGTGAAGAGTCTAGTGTTCTTGTCTCCATACAAATCAGGGTTGACATGATTACCATAATAGAAAAAAAAATAGAAATCGGCAATTATAAGGAATGAAATAAATCATTTCTTTATGAGGATGCTGAATTTGAAAACATTTGCAGACAAAAGATAACAATGGATGCAATATGCTTTGAATTGTGCATAATAGTTTCAGTATGAATAAGTAAGTTATAGCTTCAATATTTTAAGTATGTTATCAGGAATATTGGCTTGAACCCAAAAGGCAAAAAGTAGTTGCACCATTTGATCTTCAATTAGTTTCATAACATACGATTCCTAAGAGCCTACTCAATACCGTAACTTAGTTTATGGCTATTGCCCAAGGCTATTACAACATTACAATATCTCTGATAAGGCTACTGCCCAAGGCACTCCAGTCCCATTCTAGACAAGGCTGCAAGGTTGGCCCTCATACATGTGAGGTTTCAACCACACAGTATTTCTGAGCAAGCTCTAGAAACTCCAGTACAATTGTCCCTGATCTAGAAATTGGAAAAGACTATATAACTGGAGCCTGCTTTTGAAATTGCTCAACAAGCTTCTTAAGATTTTTTAAGTTATTTGGTCCTGTATTTTAATAATCAAAATATTAGATTGAGGTAGAGAAGCTCCAATAAACAACTTCAAAAAAATTTAGAAAGCATACCTAATTGATGGATAATTCAGAAAACCAAATCCCAAAGTGGCAATCAAAAATTTCTCAAATTTACACTCTAGTTATCTTAGTATTTGGAAATAAAGTCTGCATTTTAACAACTTATCTTTACTTTAGCATCCATTGTTTTTATTGTGGAGAGACAATCTGCTGCAATCCATTTTTCCTTCGGTGCCATTACCTGATTTTCCTAACTTGTAAAAAGAAAAAAAAATCATCCAAAACAAACTCTAAATTTAGAAAATCAACATGGCCTTAAAACCTGCAAATGCTAAGCAATTTGAACCAACTACCAGGTTATGCCACTTCTTGTAATAGAAAAGAAGAACAAAATGAATAGTCATAAAATGAATGTATTAAATTACATGTCAAGGAAAAGATACTATTTAAACTTGTCTTTTATAACTCAAGGGATGAAATGGAGCTACGGGGTAACTTGCAATATAGCAAGTTTTTTCGAATGAAAATTACATGGTAAACAATGTGAAAATATTTTGGTCAACTTGTCTGTAAGGACCACTTATATTCTAACCCTTTATTTTAAGGGTTTCCCCAATCTAATGGGCCTAAGGGTTGCCCATAAAGCGTACAAGGCCCTTAAGGCAGCCAAATCCTTTTCCATTCTAGTCATTCTTGCAAAATAGTGCTTGCTTACTCCTCTCATTTTCTCCACAAAGACTCTACTAGGGTTTAACCCCAACCTTGGTAACATAGCTCAATCACATTCTCTTGCTCCATGTAAGTCATTCTTCAGCTCATGCTTATCCCCTCCAGGGATACTTATGTATTTCAGATAGGATTTATCGTAGTGAGCTTGCCCTGAATCTGTTTCTCTGATTTCTTTCCAGCTTTATAGTTTGTTCCTAAAGCTGCCTTGCTCACAACTTAACGTCAAAGTATTCTGCTAGCTATTCCCAGGTAAGGGAAGTTAGGGTTTTGGGTTTTAAATGATTTTTGGCCTATTCTTGATTTTGTTTGGTGTTGTATGGGCTATATGTTACTATGAACATGCGAAGTGCTTGTATTGTTGTTTGGGTGTGAAAATGTGGTTGTTGCAGGGAAAACAGTGGCGAGATCTGTTGCTCTCGCCCAAGCGAGATTGACTCGCCCAAGCGAGGCTTGCAAAAGCAGGCCAGGGTTATACTCAAACTCTCGCTCAGGCGGAGAGCTCTTGTTTTGAGCGAGGCACAATTCTTATTCATGGTTTTGGAAGGATGGTATGGATTCAACATGGTCAATGAGTGAGGATTGGTTACAAAGGTTGGCATGAGATTTATATGCATGATAAGTATTTCTTGGTTGGTTCAACATGATTGGTATGTGGTTAGGACGTAATTCCACGAGCCTCTAGGTTAGACCTCATGGTGGTGTCTTAGTGGTCGGGACGTAATTCCATGACCCCTTCTAGTGGGAGTTCATGGCGGTGCCCCACCTATATAATTTAGTAAGGATTCAAGGTAAGGTTGCATCCTGACACTCTAAGGAGTCCATTAGTCTCACAAAGAGTGGACTGACTCTTGTGGTGATAGTAGTAGGAGGCCTGAAATTCATTGAGAGCTAACCTTGTGTGTGGGGGTGGAGACATTGTAACACTTAGCTCGAGGGTGAGCAGCTCGGGGGTGAGCAGCTCGGTAGAGTAGGGATATCCATCACAAGTGCAAGCATCCGTTGAATCCGAGTAGATTATATGTATCCGGATGTGTCAAGTCTAGGTCTTAGTGTATTGTTTGAAAGGTCATAACATGTTTGGATGACATATACTGCTTGGACTATGAAATAGCATGTAATTGTATGATAAACAATTTTCCACTCTAGCTTACCCTTTTGTTGTTTGTTGTATGTCCTGTATGTGTGGTTTTCTCTTTTTGCGATGATCATCAATTTATTGATGTGAGCAGATGCGAGAAACACCTGTGGTCAACAGGGAGGTGATGGTTCCGCTGCGTAGCCCACCTAGGCTGGATTCTGCTATTTTGGGCTTTATTATAGGGCTATGGCCCATCTATTTAGCTTGTCCTTTAAATTTCAATTTGATTACTGTTAAACCTTGTACCTTGTTTTGGTTTTGACATCGTTGTGTGCCTTGAATATTGTAAGGAGTAATGTTTATGCTCCAAGACCGCGCTACTATGTTATCTTGTGTGACGTTTCCTTTAATTAGGATTATGGATTAAATGGGACGTTACACTGTCAAAAGCCGTCCACATGCCATTTTTGTCTAAAAAACACTAACAGTGAATGATGCTATGTAACTCCAATTTAATATATAAAGCAAAACACTCTCTCACTTTCTGAAATCAACTCAAGTGATTTGTTGATCCTATTCTCTAGTATCCAATGAAATCTTCCACGAAGATTTGTAAAATAATCAACCTTTCTCTTCTAACATGCATTATAAATTATGTATCTACTTTTGTTCTCTAAAGTAGAACTTTCAACTTAGAACACTCTTCACTCTTTGAAACAGACATTCTCAGCACTAAAAAATATCTCTCCACATCATCTCAAATTACTTTCTTTTAAACAACTTATATTACATTTTAAATTGTTTCATTTTACATTAAAATCTATTTCATATATTTAAAAATATTTTATAATATTAATGATATAAAAATATTTTTACATAATTTTACAAGAATTGTTATCCAAGATTTTTTTCCTCTCTATCTCTTTCCAGTTAAACCAAGAATTAATACGCTGAAAGTAAATTGTTTTAAATAAAGTTTGTCTAAATTAAACAAATGAAAACAACTTTTACAATAACTGTTATCACAGTCTCTTTCTCTCTTTTCTCATCTCATATAAACAAGACATTAATTCTTATAAAAAACTTAAGCTTAATGAAAACAACTTCTACAGGAATTGTGGTCACAGTCTCTTCCTCACTATTCTCTTTTCAACTAAGACTCTATTTCGTTGATTTAGTAAATTTAAAATCAAGTTTGTGTAACTATGAAATTAAAACAAAAAATAAAAATAAAAAGTAGAGCGATATTGATAAAATTTTGATTAGTAAGACTGGCATGGATTAGTTTGAGGTGCTTTTGTGCTCAAAATATACATTTTGTCTATTGAATGATAAAGATGTATGGACAAGAAATGGTTATGTTAAAAGTGAAACATTTATAACATTTTAAAGTAGGAGTTTTATGAACTTTAAATTTTACGGAAGATGATACTTAATTTATGTTTCATTCTAATCTGTGTTTATTTAATTCTTGAGAAATTTAAAGGATGCAACATTGTACATGGGCAAACTGAACAAATTGAATTAATCTGAGAAATGAGCAGGAGAATGATCTGGAAACTAACTTGTTGCCTAACGAAGTATGCAACTTAAAAATGGTATTTTCTTTTTCTTCCTCGACATAAATGTCGCATCTCTTTATATCAGCTCTCAAATAGTTAATCCACCTTAACCTGCAACTCTTGCCACATTCTAACAAACCTTGTACAATAATTATAGTTGGAAGGTCACACCCAACAAAAATGTACCTAGAAAAGTAAATTGTAGATGCACTAATAATAGTTGTGGCATTAATTATTTTTGTACCTGCATTTTTTGGCAACGTCCTCCAAGAACCTTCTCCATTAGCCTGGATGTACTTGGTCAAAATTTCATCCTCCTCCGCTGTTCACCTCCCCTTCTTCAATCCCACTTGCTCACAACAAGGAGCCCTTCCCATATCTGAGTTTTGCAAATTCCCCACTCTTTGCCTCTACTTGAAAGCAAAGCAGCCACAAAAAATGATAAAATATGCTACAAGGTAAAACTCCATCATCTAGCAACTTTTAATAGAATAGATCATCAGATTAGAGACTCATTAAAAAGCATAATTTGACATCCAATCGTAACTAATTCACCGAGTAAAAAAACATTGCATCTATATTGATATCGATGTCACATTATGTAACCCTAGTAGAAGATTTGCAAAGAACGAGAAGATTTGTCGAGAGAAAGCTAGGTCACGCGAGCAAACTGCGTTTTTGTGAATGAAAAAGAAAGGATTAAAAAAAAGAAAAAATAAAGTGTCATGAAAGAAGTGAATGAAAAAAGTGATTCGAAAAAGAAAAAAAAAATTGTGAAAAGAGATGGAGGAAATTATATTTACGGTAAGGCACTAAAAATACAAAAATTCACACGGAATTTGTAAAAAAACCTCCTTTACTTACTAGGGGGTTTGGAAAACCTCCATCAATATATTTTTGAGGGGAGGTTATTCTAACCTCTAATAATAAACCTCCTTTAAAATCAACATTTTTTGTACTAACATCTTATTCTAATCTATATATCATGCCTTTGCAAAATGAATTTAAAATGTCTACGACTCTATTCATCTCTCTTCTAGAGGAATTTGCATCATTAAATTAGATTTTTCAAATAAAATAGACTAGATCTAATCATATCCATTTTAACTAGATAAATAGGTTGAGGTTTTTTCAATAGAATTTAAATTTGATTTTATCAGTTTAAATCTACTTTGTCAATTAGTTTAAATGCACCTTAATTTTAAAATTTTAAAATATAAAAAATGATTTGATCTAAATTCGATCCAAATCCAATTAAATTAAATGAATTGGACTTAAAATTTTAAAATATGGATTTGGATTCAAAAAAAAATTAATTTAAATAGACTTAAAATAATATAGATTTAGATTATTATAAATGAAATTTAACTGTTCCTCTAGAGAACAAATAAGATAAGTTAGGCACAAGCGTCACCTTACCATGTAGTCCACTATCTCTTCGGTTGGTCTCCTTCTGGTTGGTACATATCAGCTTGAACCCAGGAGGGGTTACCTGCAGAAGAATCTCCGAAGCTCAAGTAAGTCAAAGTTCTCCGAGAGTCAAATCAATGATTAATGAATGCGTACCTTTAAATGATGGGGTCCACGTGTATTTATAGAGCATTAATGACGTTTGACCATTTCATGGGCTGGGCCTTGACTTGGGCTCTAGGTGGGGCTTGTGAGTGGGCCAGGGCCCAAACCCAAGCCCTTAAGGTTTATTGGATGTGGACGTTTCCATTATGTTGAGTTCATTAGAGTGGTCGGCCTAGGTTCTAAACTTAGCAGATATGCTGGAGTAGTCGGTCTAGGCCGGCTATTTGTCTTGATGGGTTACGTAGGTTGTCCCTTTAGAAGTTTAGGTCAAGACCGGTATAGGTTATGCTAAGCTGGCCTAGGCTGTATACTTGGCTGCCTTGATATGCACTGTTTACTTATTTGGTCTAGTTTGGTTAGGTGTGGTACACTAGTCCCCCAGCCTTGTCCGATATGAGTTGTCGGTCAAAGGTGATATGTGTTAATATGCTAGCGGAACCGGCTAGGTGTGATACACCAGTCCCCCAGCCTTTAAGTGTGGTGAACAGTGTTAAGGCTAAGAAGTTGTAACCGTCAGAAGGTAGATGAAGGGGCGTCAGTTTGTCAAATCAAAAAAGTTTTGGCGTCGTCGTTTTGAGGTGTCATATCCTTTGTAATGATGGTGTCGATTGGTCTAAGGTATTATTTTGGCGGGAAGATTTTCGTCGTTTGGGATCGTGGACTATAAATGTGGGTTTGAAAACAGATGGGAGGTTACTTGTTTCATTTGCGAGAATTCTGAATCCAGAGATCTTGTGCACGCAATACTGTCCGACTAGTCCCCACTTTCGACCGACATTTTCTCGTAAAAAATAAAACCAGGTATGTCTAGTAGTGATAGCATGTCTACGTTTAGTAATAGCGAGAGTACTGAGTTGGAGAGGAGTAAAGATAGGCGGCTTGGTGACGAGGGCACGAGTTCTATGGTTGGTACCAGTGGGATGCCAGTGGAGGTTGTGAGGGAGGTTCGGGAGGATCCCCTCGAAGAGTTGGAGGAGAGCAACTGGCCGGCGAAAGGCGGCTACGGGTGGGTGGCTGGTGATGTTCGTGATCAATCATCTCTGTTTAGGTGGTCCTGCTTACTGAACTCTTGGTTGAATTACACACTTGTTATCTCCAAGGGTGTTAGTAGGGGCATTGTTTCTTTGGAGAGGGTCAGCGCTATCGACCGGGTATGCCACGGGCAGGAAGGGGCTACCGAAAAGTTTTTCTACATGTACATGTGTCACTTCTCTCAACTTCATGCACGATTGCCGCTAGACGATTTTACTATGGACGTGTTGCAGGCGTTGAATGTGGCACCCACACAGCTGCATCCGAACAGTTGGGCTTATTTGCAGGCCTTCCGCATCCTGTGCCAGTCTTTATACTTGGAGCCTACTCCTTACGCTTTCTTATATTTTCACGATACTAGACCTCGGCGGCCGGTTACTTGGCTATCCTTGATAAGTCGCCCTAGCATCAGCAGACTGGATGCCTTCTCCTAGTCTTTCAAGCATTTCAAGGATGGGTACTTCAAATTCGTTGTCAAGGAAGGGGGTAAATCTCACTTTTTGAATGCGGATAGGAGTACCAAGTTTCCCTTTAGCTGGACCAGCAATCCTTCTCGATATAAAGACATGGGAATGGAGGAGTTGTCGGCTAGTGATAAGGAGGTGGTGGGGATGTTGTTGAAGTTTGTCGATAAGTTGCCCACTAAGGGCCTAGTTAGGGTTTATAATTCGGTGCATCCGATAATAGATATTGAAGGTATCTGTTTATTACTTAAGTT
>Ga0214542_1006529_pt1 | contig 21179 bp, 10 predicted proteins | sample CNSS1metaG_FD_160096 | JGI IMG/M metagenome (GOLD analysis project Ga0214542, IMG submission 160096) | Root nodule microbial communities from cowpea collected in UCLA plant growth center, Los Angeles, California, USA - CNSS1 | ecosystem: Host-associated > Plants > Roots > Nodule | place: USA...
TAATTAAAATTAATATTAAAGTAATAAAAAAATGGGTATGGGTATGGGTACGAGATTATACCCGTTACCCAGTGGGGATGGGGATGGGACAAAAGTTTGATACCCGTTGGGTTTGGGTATGGGGATGGGGATGAATTTTTTTTACGGGGATGGGTATGGGATAGTAAAACCCGTCCCCGCCCCGCCCCGTTGCCATCCCTAGTAGACATGGTGGACTGTGGTGGGGGAGGAAGATGTGATGGAGGAAGATAGTAGTGGAGGAAGGTCGATTGAAGGGGGATGCGCACCGGTTACATAACCGGTGCGTTACAGTGTGTGTGACACGGTTGCGTAACTTGTGCCTGTGCAAAAGGGAGAGTGACATTGGTTACGTAACTGGTATCGAGTGTGTGTGTGTTTTTTTTCTAACTTTTTTTGTATAATTTTTTTTTTAATTTAATTGTATAACTTTTTTTACATTCATAAAAATTTAAATTTTTATATTTTAAAATTTCATATAATTTTAATATTTTTTTAATTCGTATTAATTATTTGTAATTATTTTTATAACACCATGTAATTATTTTTATAACACCAAATTACAAAATCATTCTCTTTTTTCATCAAGGGTATTTTGGCAACTTTTTAATTCTATCTATTTTTACAATTTATTTTATCTATCACATCAATCAAATCTCTCACTAACTTTCATAAAACTTATCTTTAAATACACTTATTTTACCCTCTAAATTCACTCAAAAAAACACACAAATTCATCCACTTAAATCCACACAAATTCATCTTTTTCAACTTTTTTTTTTCACATTTTATCTCCTAAATCGTTGTAGTTAGTGTCTGTTCCTTTATCTTCATTTTCATTTTTGCGTTATCCACCTTTGTGACATTGCTACAACTTTGTTGTCTTTTTGTGTTTTTTTTTGTTTTTCTCCAAGCGTCGTTGTTGCTTTACTCGTTGTTGTTACTTTACTTACTGTCAACACGTTAGAGGTGTTATCCCCTTGACACACTAGGAAACTAGGTTAGTGTTTTTTTTTTGTATTTTGAAATATTTTATAAATTATATTAAATTTAAAATAAAAAATTTAATTTTGATTAGAATTTAAAGTAAATATTAAAATTAAATGATACTACTACGTCCAATAGTCTCACCTCGCTTAAAATCGAGGTTTAAGACGATTTAAATACTCTTTCCTCCTTTCATTCTCTGAGGTGACTTTTAAGGACACAACCGTTATGGAATTCGCTCCAAAGCGGACAATACCTTAGATGTAGGGTGATTGACAACAATTATATCATCGGACAATACATTGAAATTTTTGTCCTAATGGGTATGGAGTACAAGAAAATACATGTTTGTCCTAATGATTGCGATATAATTTGAAACATTGAATAAGTGTACAAGACGCGGGGTATCACAATTTAAGAGTGTGTGGCTCGTTTTGCTTATCGTTTACATCCATACTTTGAGAGTGATCTAAGGTATTTAAGACTTGGTTTTGCTAATGATGGAATGCCTTATGGTAATTTAAATAACAAGCATAGTGTGTGGCTCGTTTTGCTTATCGTTTGTAACTTGTCATATTGGATGTGTATAAAAGGAAAATACATGATGTTATCTATAATGACATCAAGATCAAGGCAACCTATAAATGATATTGATGTTTATCTAACTTTGTTGATAAAAGATTTGAGATTGTTGATGGAAGATGGAGTTTAGGTGTGTGATGCATATCGAAAAGTCAATTTTATTTTGTGAGCATTTTTATTTTGCATCATTAATGACTTTTCAGCTTTCGAAAATTTGAACTATTATAGTTTGAAAAGACATTAAGCTTGTCCAATATGTGAAGAAAATACAAGTTACCTTAAACTGAAACAAAGGAAAAAAACATGTTACATTAGTCATTGAAAATTTTGAGACATAATCACCCATATATCGTAGAATGAAAATGACTTTCAATGGATGTCAAGGAAAAAAAAAACTACCCACCACCCTTAACTAGAGAACAAGTGTATGAGTGGGTGTGCAATCAATGTTTGGGAGAACACAAAAGAATCCTATTGTGAAGAATAGATGAAAGAAGAAATCAATAATTTTATAACTCAGATATTGATGTAAATTAGATGTTAAACATTGACAAATTTTAATCCATGCGAAAAAGAATGTTTATGACAATGTAATTGGAATGTTACTAAATATTAGAGGGAAAGCAAAGGATGATGTAAATGCTTATAAAGATTTAATTGAGATGAATTTTCATTTCAAGTTACAACTACAAGATTATGATAAAAAAAATATATTTATCTCTACCATGTTATACTTTGTTAAAAAACAATAAGAGTTTTTATGGGTACTTGGGAGAAATGAAAGTACTACAATAATACTCTCTAAATATTAAGAATTTTATGTTAATGAAAGGATTCAAACTATTTAACTTAAAATTTTATAATTGTAATGTTCTCACGTAACAACTTTTTTCTGTGGCTATTTGTACATTTTACCTAAAAATATCAAACAAATTATCACTTATCTTTTACGTATTTTTACATGTTCTTCAATGATATTTATATAAAAATAATTAAACGTAATTATATTCATTAATTTATATTGAAGTCAATGAAATATTTATATATCTTAATAAAAAAGACATTTTTTTTCGAAGAACAATTATTTAATTAAATAACATTTAGCATCTATTTTTTATTATTTTTCATTTTTTATTGCAACAATTAATAAATTTAGCTACTCATTTTATATATTTATATATTATGTATAAGGCAATATTATGAATTTCATAATTTTTAATTCGTTGTTGTACAATTGGATCAAATTTCTCGATCATTTATTTGATTGAGAAAAATTACATTACCATAGATCTTTTCATTTCTTTCATGGAAAGACCAAGCTATTTACCAAGGGTTTTAACAATTAGTAGTTCTTAACAACATATTTAACAATTAGTAGTTCTTAACAACATATATGTCCAATATTCTTCATTTCTATTAATTTATTTGTTATTTGAATAGCTTTTTCCTGTTATTACATTTACATTGTTATTTTGTTTCTATTAGGAATCTTAGTGTGAGTATAAGTTTCACATTAGTTAGAGATAAGAAAGTAGAGCACTATATAAAAATGAATACCCATAAATTCAGTGCCTTAAAGTTTTTGGTTGAAAGTAACGTCAATGTCTTATGTGATTGGACTCATGTCTGTTCCAATCTGAAACACAATGATAGATTGATAAGAAAAGATACAGAAAATTATTAGGTATTGACTAATTGCAGTCCACACTCAGACTAAATGCCAAAATTGAAACCAAATTCATAAATACCCCAAATAATAGCATAGAGTAAAGAAAGTAAGAAAATAGAGTTAAGAACTAATAATTAAAAACTATTTTGTTTCTTTTTCTATTCACTTATTTTCTTTTGAGAAAATAAAATAAATAAATATTATTATTATATTTATTCGGAGAAAAACTAATGTTATTTACAATATCAACAAAAAGTTAACAATACTTTGTACAATTTTAATAAACTATTATTAACATCTAACTAGTCTTATGTAAGGTTTTTATATACAGGAAAATAAATTTTCTAAAAAAATATAGGGACCAAGATCTTGTAGTTTTTTTCTACATATTACGTCAACATTTTTATTTCAATAATGTTTTAATCTTAAAAACAACTAATATAACATCGCTATTACATGTAACAACACATATATGATGATGACTTGATTTTATTATGATTTCATTTTATTTTTTAAATATCTTGGTAAGTTAAAGAATGAAAATATATTGATATCGACTTTTAAGTGTTGATGAAACGTTTGGATGTGCTAGAACATAAATCAAACATATTTTAAAAAGATAATTTTAAAAATTATGTAAAATAAACATTGTTTATATAATTTTTCTCTTCTTGATTTTCTGGAAAAAATAAAAATATATATAAAAAAATTATATGTATTTGAGTTTTTCGAAAAAATTAATCCATTTTTTTTAATAGTTAAACTTTTAAAATTTACACTTATCACTAGCTTCTATATTGTACAACATAGAATAAGTTTTCAACAGTTCTAGTTTATTATAGAGTAATAAATATCTTAGGAGGTAGTGTTCCTTGATGTATAATTAAAAATTTATTTCAAAATTTGAATTGTGGGATATAGTAATTCTAAGAAGAATAATACCATTCTGAAATATTAAAAAAATTCAAAATATATGTTTCGAAATTAATTTTATTACATTTTCGTCTTTTATAACTTCAGTGTTTAGAAATTCAATTTTTTCTTTATTGGAACAGAATTATAAGACAATTTATGAAAAAAGGTGTTTGAACAAAACTTAATACCAAAAAAGACAATGCTAATCCATTTCGGTAATAAATTTTATTGTAGCTTCTTTTACATAAATTCTTTTACTATTTATCCTAATATAACACAATTTTTTCTACATTTATTTCTTATTAATAAAAAAATTAATTTTAACATGGATGCTATAGACATGTGGAAGAGAGTTAATCATATAAACAAATTTCTGAGTTCATGGAACTCATTAAAATAATATTTTTACTAATGGAAAATCTTATTAAAAAAAAACTAGAGATGATCTATGAAGCCCACTAAAAGTGACGGAGCGAGAGTATATTTAAATTATGGGGGTGTACGAAGTATATTGATGGCTGCAGACAGCAATGCCCTTTGTAACTTGAACAGAGGTGCGTGTTGTTGTGTATTTGGGCTAAGCCCAATGCAAATTGATGTGAGGATAGCCCATGTTATTTGCGAAGAAAGATTAAGCTTCACTCGGTATGAGAAACAAAGTAAATAGATTTCATAATATTAATTAACATTATTTACTCTCTAAGTGCGACTCTTAAAATATTTATAAATTAAATTAATTATTGTTATACTTTCTTAAAGTAACATGTTTAATTTCGATTAACGGAGAAAGTTTAACTATTAACATATAAATGTTTTATTTTCATTTTGACATTTCCACACGATTATAAGTTCACAATTCTAAGAATTTTTAAAAGTATTAGATTCTATACCATTGAACCATGAACATTTCATAGACCAATACATTATCATTCCTAACCCACGTAATAGACCAATACATTATCATTCCTAACCCACGTAAGAAAGAAGATTCCGTAGATTAAAGAAAATGTATTGGTCTCTTACATGTATTGTTTCTGATTATTTGGTGACTTTAAGCTTAATTTATCATGTACAAGGTGAATATTATTTGTCATTATATACTATATTTTGATATTTATCTTTTCTCGTGTCAAGACATATGTATGTTTTGTGTGAGACTAGATATTTTGTAGAAGATCCGATTTAATAGGCTCAATAAACTTCAATAAAATAGACTTTAATATCATACTAGAGAGTGAGTTTAAGTCTAACTCATGCATATTCACAATATTAACTTGTAATAAGATGAAAATTATACTTACTTATATCATGTAAATTAATCTTATATCCAGTAAACGTAAAGTTTTTTACCCCACCTTCATGATGCATGAATATCTTGCATATGAAACTAAATATTTGTAAATAATTCGGTAATGACCTGATAATAAATGATATAATAGACTCAATAAACTTTGTTATAATAGATTTTGATACCAAATTGAAAAAAAAAAATTATAACTTATCTTCATAAAATTGATTAATAAAATAAAAATTACCCTATTTATATCCTATAAATTAACTATGTCAAATGAAATGTGTCACATATATCACTTGTCACTTCTCTAATCCTCCAATTTCCAACAATTTGTGTTAAGAAGTTTTCCAACCAATCACATAAGCACTTTATGTTCAACAAACGTATGACATTCTTGTGCTCCACTTTTTTTCTTAGTGAAAAATATATAAATTGTTACAATTTTCAGTTTCAATAACCAAAAGGAATTTAAGTCGTTTAACCTAATTTACAAATTCTCATACAAAGTCTATCGGTCAAAAGCTACAAAAAGGTTTGGTCACATACCATTTGACAAACTATGAACCCTATTTTTGTCTTGACCATTATACAAGTTGAATTATGAGCACACAAAAAATTGAAAATGAGAATTTGAACGCGTCTTCACTAATCTCAGTGTATGTGCTCCACACATATAACTTTTTTCCCCTATGAATCCAAGCCATTTGATTTATTAATATTTTTTTAAGTACATTTGTATTTTATTTTTAGTTTCTAAACATTTTTATTTGTTTTTTTAATTAATCTGAGAGATATAAAATGTGATTAAGTCCTTAAATTGAGTGTTTTGTGCATTAGCATTTTGATAGGGAAAAGGGTTACATAAAATTATGCGATGACTTTGGAAAATTTCCGCGTAAAGAGAAAGTGATTGGGTTGGTGAAGCAGTTCAAGACACTTCCCATTTCACACTAAGTTATAAATCATTTCACTTTTCTTTCATTTTCGTTTTTTTCTCAAAACGGTAGTTACTTGAAAGGTTCATATAGCAATGATGAAGGTTTTGAAGTCATCAAGTTTTGTGATTTGGAGAATGACCAAAACGTGGAATCAAAATTCAAGGTAGTGACACTAATTAATAAATACTTTAATACTATGTTTAGAAGATTCTTTTTTTTAAAAAAATCATTTTCCAGAAACAAAACTGAAAATTGTTTTATACTAAAATATATTTTGTTTAGATAAATTAAATTTATAAAATGTAATTCCGTTACTTAAGTTTAGAAAATTAAAAGTTTCACCTAAAATTTGAATATTTTACATTTAACTTAATTTTATTAAATTGGTTTGTAAGGTTAAAGTTGTACTCACTTGTATACTATGAATTTATCTTATCTATAGTCTATGTAGAATCTCCATTATACACTTCTCTCTGAAATATATACGTCTTAAACGTGTGATTGGACATGGGTGGGGTGATCCGATAATGAGTAACACGGTAAGTCCAACAAACAATAAATGTCTCTAAAATAGACTTTAACTCGTAATTCTGATATTATGTTAAAAAATAAATTTTAAATTTAACTAAATCCTATTAAACTGACTTTTAAAATAAGAATTGCACCTACTTATATTAATTTTGTTGATGTAGAATCTCCGATAATTTATTCTTAAATTTATGTTTTCCTATTCATATTCTTATTCAATTTCTTCACTTACAATAAAAAAAAATATATCCGATTCATATATCTGAAGAAGAAAATAAAATAGAGGGTTTGATTAATTTGTAAAGTTGTGGTCTTTCCATTGAAATTATTCGTTCTCTGGTTGGTATTCTCCCATTCACTATCCCAACGGCTCGAAACTGCCATATGTTGATGATAGTTGAGTCAAGGTCTGTAACGTAGAAACTGCTCCCAATCTAAGTGAATAATTTGCTTTTTGTTATTATAATTTTGGAATTTAATAAAAGTATGCCACTAATTAATTTAAGTCCTGACCTACCACCAATGATGTAAGGTTATGATGTCAACTTCCACTACCATCCAACATTTTAACTTTTCACATTAATATAACCTTAACTACATTTCAAACACAAAATGTTATACCAACCAATACGTATTTTAACTTACATTAATAACTCTTTGGACTTTTGGTATAAAATTAAAAAAATAAAATAAATTCACACCTATCGAAATGTTAAACAAATAATAAATAAGGTTTAAGTTTATTGTGTTGTCAATTAGTCATAAAGATGGAAAATTTATCACCAACAGGAATGTTTGTCACAAATGAAATACGAAACTATGTAAAAAATATTCTATATCACTTTTAATATAAAATCTTAATACTTAATATTTTTAAGTTTTTGTTTCACGTATTATTCTTGGGTCAATCTTTCTACATCTAAATTATTATTCGCTTTAGAATATGTGTTTCGTAACGATTTTGTCCTTAAAAGATGTTTCAGTAGATAAAAAGAAAAGAAAATATTTAAATTATATTAAGTCTTAATTTCTAAACAATGTAAGACTAATGGTTGTGATAGAAAAATAACTCATATTTAAATTTTTGATACATGTCTGGAACGAGGAATAGATTAAAAATCTCATAAGTGAAACTTGAACCCACTTTTTTATAATAATATTGCAAAAGAATTATAAAAGTAACTTTATAATCATAATTGAACCTTAAAATTTTAATTTAAAGAGTTATTTCTTCACAACGAGTAGCAACTTTTGTTTTCATATTTCCCTTTCCCGAGAAAATTGTCATTCCAATTCAAAGTTCTGAAAAAACCATGATAAAGATAGGTTTATAATATTACTATTTTTTTACATAAAGTTTTGATAAACTATTTGTTGATCTATAAAGTCGAAGAATTTCAAAATGAATCAAGAGACTCGGTAAAATTCAATACCATGTATGCAAGACAAATTGTCTTTGGTAGATATTGTTGCATCAGATATTTTTTATAACACATATATTGTAGTGTTGCTTGTACTTAATGCCTTAATAAAATATTAAAAAAAAGGTTTAATAAAATTCGTAAGAGAATAAAAAAGTATGTATATTTCATAGCTATATGATCTAGCTAGTATGAACTTTTTCATTTAAACCTAATTGTACAAAGGGACAAAGAAGGAGGATCACTTGGTTCATGACATAATAATGTTTTTAGAAGTTATATTTTTATCGATAGACTAAATACGTTGGAAGTTTCACATTGACTAAATATAAAACAATTTCATAATATAAAAATGAGTGCAAACTTCACTATACAAATCAGTTTTGTGAACTTAAATTAGATATAAAATTTATCGAAAATCTCATAAGAACACAGTACAAATGAAACATATTCTCAGAAATGACGGAGAACAACTTAAACCAAACGTTCCTTTATGATAAAAAAAAAAGAGAGAGGAATGATTCAAACACAAAAATATAGTGATGGGTGTGACTTTAGGGTTAACTTTAATTAGCTGAAGAAAGATGTGTGTGTTAATTGTAGTAATTAATCTGTGGAAGATTAGATTGAAAACTCTGTCGATAATCATTACGTGGTTGAAGAAGAAAAGTTTGAAGATTTTTTAGTCGAGGCTACACACTTTGTTTCTATCTCCTCCATTATAAGACTATGTTCTACCCTTTGATTGCGGACAACTATTTTGAACAAACCAACAATACCTTACACACTTGAATCAACTGTCACGAAACAACAAGGCTTCTTCTTCGTTTTCGATTTCTAGAATGTGAGTGTTTTTGTGTGAGTAATTCAAATATTTGGAATTCAATAATTTCGGCTTAACAAGCTAAGAATGAATGTTAATGATGTGCTTGGTGACTCGAAGAAGAAGAAAACGTTTAGGGATGATTGTGCGCGTGGACTCAGTTCTATGGGCTACGTTCTAATACTCACAAGTCTTGCATAAACATTATTTCTTCCCTTTTACATTGACACATTCTTTTATTGGTTTGGATTCATTCTTAGGTATAATAATAATGAAGAGATTTAATACCAATAGATCATAAACAAATATAGATAAGAAATTATAATATTTTTTTTTTAAGATTTCACATCGATCAGACATAAGACAAAGTTACAATATATAAGTGAATATAAACTTCATTTTACATGTTAATTTTATAATGTTGAGGTAGGCTAAAGTTCATTTTTTAATATAGTATTATAGTCGCTAAAGTATATAATAATAAAACTTATTGTTTATTGGATTTATCATGTCACCCGTTATTAAACTACTCATAAATATCTAGTTTCATACTCAAAATGTATATGTTTTGACGTCAATTAAATATAAGATTCATGTCAATTAGATATAAAATAATTTTATAATATATGAGTGAATCCAAATTTTACCGGACAAATTGATTTCGTTGAGTTAAATTAAATTTAAGTTACACTTCTTAATACTTTCAATTCAAAATTTTAATAATCTCTATTATATATTACTTAAAATCTTATTTGCACTTAAGTTTCTTACTTAATATTATTGTATTCATTTGTATTAGGGAAATTACATTAAAGAAAATAAGTTATAAAAAAGTGTGTAATAAAATTCATTGATAATTTGTAATGTTTCACAAATTTTATTGGTGAAATAAGTGTCAAATTTCATGTTTTAATTCATGGTCATTTCGTTGTTAAATTCGTCTGTAATATTTTTGTTTTTGAATTTGTTTATGATTGATTTTTTTAAATACGTTGAGAAATTCATGGGTAACATAATTTAATAATAAATAAATAACACAAGTTTATTAAGTTAATAATAAATAAATAAGATAAATATTATTATTATATATTTGTTATGTGAAATACATTTTATATTTTATACTCCTACCGACAATGACAAATTTTAGTGTGTCTTTAGGGACCATGATCCCCCAAAATTTTTTAATTTTTTTTAAAGTATATCCCAATTTTTTTTTATTTTTTTAAAATATATTATTATAATTTAATATATATATATATATATATATATATATATATATATATATATATATATAATATTGTATTGATATGGAAATTAAATTAGATAGATTTTTATTTTTATAAAGTATAATAGTTAATGTTAATAAATAATAAAATATAAAATTAAATATAATAAAGAAAAAAAAAACTTATTGACATACTTTGTATGTTATCTCTCATTATCTTTTAAGTTTTTCAATATTTTATTCATCTTTTATTTTTGCATGTTTTCTTTTGTGTTTTTTAAAGGAAGTTAAACGTAAATTCATTCATTCTGCTCTCATTTTTTTCTTTCATTATTTTAAGATAAAAAGATAATTCTCTTTTATTTGTTGATAGTGAAATATTAGTTTAATAATTAATATTTTTTTCATGTCATTGGTTTTTTGTATATTTATATTTTTATTTATATAGAAGGAAAAGTTATATATGATATGTTTTTTCATAACCATCGCTTACATTTTGCTTGATTATCATATAATATTTTTTAATAATTACATCTCTCAATTTTTGATTAAATTTTGTTAAATTATTTTTAGTCTTAAACTTTTTTTAATAAGTATATTGATGAAAAATAAAATAATAGATTATTTTTTTAAAGTGAGTAAAGAGGGAGATATCCTTGAAAAGATAAAAATAATACATATTTACTTCTTTACATATTTGCAAACATGATACTATCCAATGGTTGAATTAGAAGAATAATTTCTTAAGATTCAAAAATTATAGGTTATAATTTTATACTAATTCTTTGAATCTTAACCAGAAAATGTTATCCAATAAGTGAAATAGATGATTTGGAACTTATATCAGTAAAACGTTCTTAAATATGGAAGTATCCAATAAGTGAATAAATGAAAGAGATGAAATTAGAAAAATATATTTAAAATAGATTCTATATCAAATACAACTTAAAGACTATCATTTTTCTAAGGAAAAATTCAATACTCAATTACATATACTTTTGTTATATTAATGATTAATTAAGTATATAAATTTTGAATATATTATTTTGGTCCGTTCAAATTTTTTATCAAGATCCGTCACTGAATGTTACTATATAATTAAGAAAAAGTATGGATGTTACTATATAATGATGAAAAAGTATATATCATAGTGGCATAATACTTCCGGACATACTATATATTGTGATATCTTTGTTCAAACTAATACTACTTTGTGTATAATCATATGTCGATTATGATTAATCAAATAGTTAGCTCACACTTTAACTTTTGTTTGTAATTGTCATCCTTATATCACCACTTTTTAACTAAGAATCGTATGATTTTACAAGTTCTGAAGCTAGAAAAATATTTATAGATAATTCAAAATATTTTGGTTTTATATCTTTTATTTTAGATACATACATATTCGCATTTTGTAATATGTACATATGCATGTTGTAATAGAATTTAAATGGTTGAATAAGGTGATAAAACGATAACTTTTTAATGGATTGGAGGGATAAAACGTCAACATTTGTTTATAAATTATTCTACTTTGGTTTCCAATTGTTTCCACATTTAATATAGATTATTTTTATTATTTTTAAGATATTATAATTATATTATACAAGATAAATCTTATTAAAATCAAGTAAAATTATTATGGATATCAAGACATTTTTTTTCTGAATATTTATTGTAACTACTACTTAAAATGGAACAAAGCCACACCTAATTTATAGTTGACATCATTACTGATTAAATTAAAACAAGTTTACACCACTCACATCATCATAAATTTTATGATGTCAATAGTCACATAAATAAGGATCAATATTACATATTTCACATCACAACATTATAAAACTCACCACATAAATTTTTATTATTTTCTTAAACCCCATAAACGTACCATTTCATGATTGTAATAATTTCCTTACATCTAATCTTCTGCAAACATATTAAGAAAATGAGGATTCCTAAAACATTATGAGAATAATTACAAAGCAAAAATTGATTATATATATATATATATATATATATATATATATATATATATATATATATATATCTCTTTGCTAATTAGTTGGCCGGTAGAGAGATTAGGTAAAAACTCTTAAAAATTGTTTCTTTTTGGCATTAGTGGAGGAGTTAGGTAAATAAAGTTGAAATGACTGTGTTGGGGGTTCATGACTTGGTAATGAAAAACCTCTTTCATGATTCTTGGGCAAAGAATGAAAGAAAAAGTGAGATATTTTGGCACTTATAATCTTTGGAGAAAGGAAAGGTGCATGAGGAGGGTTAAGAAGATGATGATAAGAAGAAGAAGAAGAAGAAGAAGATGAAGAAGAAAAAGGAAAATAAAAAGGTAAAAATTTGGATATATCATAATCTTGAAAAAGCTTGTCCTCCACTATCACTACCCTTCAAATAAACTAAATTTGGAAAAAGGTGAGAAAATGATTCAAAAGGTGGTGGTGTCACGGGAGTGTCACTAGAACATAGCCACAAAAACATAAAGGAAAAAAAACAACAACAAAAAGAAAGAAACAAAGAAAAGAGAGGTATCAAGGTAACCTATTACCGTGCCTAGTATGCGTATTCATCCAACACTTCCTTGTCAGAATCTTCACACACTCATAACAGTAATAATAACTTTAATAACACACCCCTGCACCTACATATAACCAATTTGTTTTCTTTTTACGATATCGTTGAACAAAATATTTAAGAAAGTTTATTAAGATAGTCTTTAATTTAATTTTAATATTATATTAAAAGTAAACTTTAAATCTAATTCAATCCTACAAAATCGACTTGTAAGATGAAGATCGCAATCACTTATATATTGTAAATTGATTTTATCTCTAATCGATGTGAGACTTTCAATGATAACTAATAATAAAATTAAAATGAGATTATTCTTGCAAGTGTTTACTGACCAACTACGAATTGTATATTTTGTTTGGTTGAAATCTCATATATATTTAAAGGTTAAGATACCATTGTCAAAATATTAAACCAAGTAAAATCCTGATTATTAAAAATCTTAAAATTAATTAAATTATCCACACATCGATGGCATTCTCTATGAATGTGTACAGAACTTTAATTTCATATTAATTTGCATATTTGATCCATCCCAAAAACTCCAAGAATAAGAATCCTATTAGAAAAAGCCTGAATGACATACATAATTATATTCAAGTCAAGTGATGATAGTTTGACGTTGTTATTTTTCTTTTATATTAAAATTACAATCCTATAAATTATTATTTATTATAAAATTTTATTTATATTTATTATTATTATTTTAACAAACGAATGTAGGTAAAAATTGGGTATAAAAAAAATGAAAATATCAAGTTCCATCTCTTCAAAACTAAGAATGTCACCAGGCTTAATGATCTAATAAAATAATAACCTCTCTAAAATAAATTATTTAAAAATAAGGAGTGAAACTTTAAATACACTTTCCACCACTATGAGAAAAAGTTAAATTAATGACAGAATTTTATAAATAAAACAAATTTATCCGTAAAATAGATATTGTTGACAAATTTTATTACTAAATTTTAAATTTTAAATTATTAATAAAAGTATTTGTTATTAAAAACTGTTAGATAAATTTTTTTTGAAAAATTCGGTAAATTAATTTTTTTATTATTGATAAAATATCTGTCCAAAATAGATTTATCGGTAAATTTATCGATAATTTATAATTTTTATTACTCAATGATATATAAGTTGCTAAAGTTCTTGTTTTAGATTTTAACTATGTTTGTAAAAAATTCGTTGATAAATTTATTAGGAATGAATTTTTTTAAAAGATTTATCAATAAATTTGTTAATAATTGATTTTTTTTAAAACTTACCGGTTAATCGTTTAATAATTCAAGTTTTCAAAATTTGTTTATAAATTTGTCAATAATTCAATTTTTAAAATCCATCAATAAATGGATAACTAAAATAGTACTAATAATTTGTTGGAAATGCACATCAAAATTAAGGTAATTTATCCTATTAACTACTCCATTGTATATAAAGTATAATTTGAAATGCTAATTCTTCTTTCATCATCACAAAAAAATGTTTCATAATATAAAAAAATTTTAAATTCTAAAATAGTCAAAGATTTGAAAATATAAAAAAAGAGATTAAAAAATAACACGAGTTCATGAATAATATACAACCCTAACTAACGATTGATGTTGACCACATTAATGCAGATTTGATGACTAAATGGCTTTTCTTTGAACAATTGCAACTGCATACATACCTGCACATCCATGAGACAAATCTGTGGTGAAATTTTGATTAATGAGAATTACTGTGATGTTTATGTATGCTTTTAATCCTGAATTTCTGGAATTGTTTTATTTTTAATGTTTTACTGATCTTAGTTTTTAAATATTTTGTTCTGCTAATATTTTTAGTTTTATTAAAGTGAGTTTAGATTCGTTATTAATTAATTTTTTTATATTATTATTTGTTGAATATTAAAAACACATTGTATTAATATTTTAAATATATTTTAAATATATTTTAAAATATTTTAAAATATGAAAATTAACACAGTAAAGGATCAACAAAATAAAATTCATTAAAGAATCCAAAATCCAAATTATATCAAACTGATGACAACTTATGTGGATTATCACGTGTACATGAGACATGACATCCTTATATTTAGTTTTTCTTTTTTAGTCTCTTCACTTTTTGTAAAAGTTACTTTAATCCTTTAACATTTTGCTAATTTAGTCTTGCACCAACTTTTTAATTAGTCTCTATTTTATTTATATATATATGTTATTGTATTTTTTAATTAAGTTTTATCTCTCTCATAATTTATATAATTTTAATTGATTTTTGATTAAAAATATTGATTGATCAAGTAATTAAATTTTTTATATTTTCTAATTAAATCTCTATTATATTATTATTTTCGTTAACTTAAATATGTTATTTCACTTAAGTTTTAAAAGATGCGAAACTTCGTAATTATTTTAGTGATCTTATTATAAATCTCACTTGTCTTCCTAAATTAATCATATTAGTACTTTAAATTAGTCATAGAATTTCTTAATATGTGAACAATTACGGATCTTGAACCGTGAGACCTTCATCCCATCCAATTTTTTTTATATAAGTATAAATTAATCGTTAAAAGTTTTGCATTGACTAAAAATAAAATTAATTCACAATATATAGATAATATAATCCTCACTTTATAAATTTGTGAAATTGATTTAAATTTAAACTCCACCTCGTAACATTAATATATAAATTATTTTAATACTTAAATTGACGAAATACTTAAAACTTATTTAAATCTCTTGTATACATACATGTAATTTTTTAATTAGCTTTTCACACGTTTATGTAACCTGGGGAAGAACGTAGAACCTTATTTATCGATGAAAGTGAGATACTGAAATAATATAAAAATGGAAGAAAAAGTTAAAAATAAAGATTGAAATAGTGGAAAAGAAAAGAAAAAGATAGGAATGATGATAATGATAGAAGATGAGAGTGACGATATGGTTGGATCATAAACAAAAAGGAGTTATAAAATGAGAGGTAAGCATAAAGATATGCATGAGTGAGCATTTTGTCGGTAAAAACCATTTAATTGCTTCCACACACCTAATCACTAATAACTTCTTCCGTTTGCCTTTAAAATACAAATTACGTACAAATTCCCCTTTTTTTTTGTACGTTTCTTCATAGCTATAGATTTGAGTTTTGTAAAACGGAAAATTTGCCAAGTGTCTTCATACATAGTCATACGCAACCCCTCTCTTTATATATGTTGTTGGAATGTGCATGTCACATATTACCTAGAGAGTCAAACGTTATTAGTATGAAAACATTGGTATATCATTATTGACTTCATGTTTAATTATTATTATTAGTATGAAAACATTAAATATTATATATATAGTATTATTTACAAAAATATATAGTCTAATTTAATTTATTAAATACATGTCGAATTGTTATACGAGTCTTTCAAAAAATTCACTTAGAAAATACAATACCAATAAAAAATGTTTAATTTATATAAGTAATTAACATCATTTTCAATCCAAAATCTTAACATAATAAGATTCTGATTTTTCTTCTTAAGTGTTGGGAATCCAAGTGTAAGTCTAAGTCTCACATTGAGTAAAAATGAAAAAGTTGATCACCATATAAGAATGAAAACTCATAAACTCATTACCTTAAGGTTTTGGATTAGAAGTGGTATCAATCGCTTATTTATGGGTTGAACTCGTGACTTGAAATGCTTCCGCTTGAAGAAAAAGTACCAATGTGAAGGACACCATATAAGGATGAAGACTCATAAACCTAATGATCATTTCTAAAAAAGATCCAAGAGTGATATCAGAACCGAAGATTGATGTGATTAACTATATAAGTACTCGTGACTTGAAATGTTTATGTTCGAGAAAAAAAATACCAATGTAAAAATATCATATAAAAATGAAAACTAAAAAACTTATTGTTTTAGAATTTTGGGTTAGAGGTCATTATTAATTCATTGGTTCACCAATAAAATAAATTGATTTAAACTTTAAAATAGCTTATCTCATACAAGTCATATTGAAACTGTCTCTATGACATTTTTTACAAGCCAAATCGATCAAATAACGTTGTGCCAACAAATATAGCGAAGTTTTCGAACTCTTGTCTTTAAGGCATTAAGGTATTAGTTATCGTGTTATCATTAGGTAGAATAACACGAAAAATTTTATCCAACCATAAATTTTAGATTTCAATAAATTTTAACAAATAGTTATGTCTTCTCGTATATTTACATATAAGCATAATTATATAATTATTAAAGAAAAGAGCATTTGATCTTCTCAAACTTTATTTCTTATATAAAATGTACCCAAATTTTAATTTAATTATTCTTAAACTTTGTCATATTTACAAATGCAAGAAATTAGTCTTTTAGACAAATCAAACTTTTATCTATGTCAAATTAAATTAAAAAAAGAAAACCAACCATGAGTAAATAAATAGATTTATTTATTTTTTTATTAAACATCACATTCAAATTTACTAAGGTTAAATTTAACTTGATGTCAACGAGTATAAAATTTTTATTTTATCCTCATATCTATAACATATAAGGTATACTTCACTTGTTTCAAATATTGATTAATTTTTTTTAACAAAAGAAATAAAAATTACAACAAAAAAACATGATATTATTAAAGATTTAATTAATTTCTAAATGACATATATTTTAAGGGTTTATACGACTGGAAACTTGAAATTGAGGATCAAATATGTGAAAAAATAAATAAAAAAGAAATGAAATAATGAAATGTGTGGCTTAACAACTATTTAATTTAATGAAAGTGAAGTTTAGTTTTCTTGAAATACAATATATCATTTGAATAAAATTACAAAAAATAAAAATGTGAAATCAAGGTTATAAGGACAGGGAGTACCTCAAAGATTTGAGTGGACTTTGTAAATATTGAATAAGTCGAATAATAGTTGATAACAAGAATGAAAAGTCATGTGACACAACAAAAAGAAAAAAAAAGAAATAAGAGTTTTACAACTAAAACAAAACTAAACAAAAGAAAATAGTAAAAATAAGTTTGTTAGGTTGCCTAATAAACAATATGGTTGTTTTAGAAATTTAAAACAATAACGAATATAAAGACAAAGACAAGAAAAATATGTAAATACTTATCCACATTAAATTCAAAAAAGTTTATTATTATTCATATTCATACTCATCTAGAGATGAGGATTTTCTGTTAAAATCAAGATGAGTTAGGACAATACATACAGAAATAAATGGTGAAAGTAATGAATGGTGACATAACTACATAAAGGCCATGACTACAAGGACAAAAATCACAATAATTATAAATGCAGAAAACAACGGACCGAGAAGAGGGGAAATAAAAAAGAAGAAATGTGAAAACAAAATTTTATATAGAATTAAAATCGTATGATAATAATAATTTTTTAATTTTCATTATTTCTATCCTATAATAATCATGGGAAGAATTTGCTTAGTTACCTATAAAATTTTTCTGACGAAAATAAGTATTTTGGTAAAACAAGATTTATCAACAAATTTTACTGACAAAATTTAGAATTTTAAATAAGATCTTTCGATAAATTAAAATTTTAATTATTAACGAAAAATTTTGTAAGTAATAGATTCATCGATAAAAATTCATTTGTAAATTATAATTTTTATTATCGACAAATATTTCCGATGAAATGTACATCAAAATTCTTGCTTTGACTTCGACATTTCATGATCAAATTCGTTAGTAATGATTTTTCTTTTAAAATTTGTTGATAATTGATTTTTTTAAATATTCCTTAGCAATTTTTTTTTTAATTTGTTAGTTTCATAGTTATCAAATTTTTTGTCAAATCTAATAAAATATATTTATAAAATAAATGGAGATGGAGGAGAAGAAAAGAAGGAAGAGGAAGAGGAAAAGGAAAAGAAGAAAGATGAGAATAAAGTGACAATAAAACGCAACGACATAGTGGCGAAACAACTGCGGGTTATGTTAGATTAACAATGAGAAATAAAATATGAAGAGAAAATAAAAATAAAAAAGAAGAAGAAGAGAAAGAGGAAAAATAAAAGTAAAATCACAATATTTATCACAGATAAAAAAATCGTAATATTTAACAATGAATAACGAATTTTATTGATAACCAAAATTTTCAATGATTATTTATATGTTTACTAATAAATAATTACTTACAATTTTTTTCTAATAATTACCCATTAATAATTATTTATAAATTTTTTATTTGTGTGTAAAATTTATTAACAATCATTAAAAAAATATTATATCTGTCGGTAGAATGTGATAAAACTGATTTTACAGTGAACGATAACAAAGTCGTCGTGGTATTATATATATGATGACGGTTAAAAAACAACTATCACAATATATTATTGGATACGAGTATTACTAATCCTATATTTAACTGAATAGAAAAGTACCATAATCAATTTTTAATGATAATTTCGTATGATGATGCTAAAGAATATTGTTGCACATTCAATACAAGATTCAATGATTCTACATCCTGTTCGTTTTTTTAATTAGAATATAAAAGGTACGGTTTTAATAAGATATATCCAAAAAGAAGCTTTTGGTTTCATTTTAGAAGATGGTATTAAACATTGGAATTTGTTTCTAATTGAAAAAACAAAGAATTAAAACAAAAGAATACAATAATATATCTCTAAATAATATTTCATATTATTTAGGAGTCGAATCAAGTGCAGTTCAAATATTCTTATTACTCTACATTTTTAAATGTGTTTTTTAAAGATAAAACTATAACAAAACTCTAGCTTTCAAAACAGACAATATTTCAGGAACGCACCGGTTAATTCTAATAATCACTGTCTGACGAACTTGAGTTTAAACTTGGATTGGGTCAGAAGACTATAGTTTTGTGGATTGAAAAAAAATTGTAAGTTGGTGCAGCCACGATGAATGAGGCACCATATTTTCTGTCCTTAAATTATTGACTTATTGAAATGAAGGAACACGATGCACATATTTATAAGCACTAGATAACACTATGTCAAGGTCCTTGTTTCCTTTTGTTCGTCATTTTTAGTATTTTTCTTCGTTTAGGTATTGACCAGTTAATGCCGTATTCGCATTTATCCTACATTAATTTCATATCACTTCCTTAAGGTCAATGTTTCACAAACTCTATGCATACTTCTCATAAACACGTTGCACTAAATCTTTCGTAAACACAAATACCCTTCACATTATACCAATCGGATTTCGATTACTTTTTCCTAAAAAATTATATATACAAACAAATTTATATAACTTTTTTTTTTTAATTTTATGTAAATTAATTTTAGTTTATAGAAAAATTAAATGTTTTTTTTTTAATATTTTTATCTCCTACACAATCTTTAACTCTTGGAAATAAGACGAAACGCTATATATATATATATCTATACAAAGAAGAGTTAAATACACGATACGTATATAAGTCTATACCTTCATGATGAAAAAAATCAAAGTTCAAAGTTTCTAGCTTGAAATAAATAAATGGAATATTACTTGTTTTAGAAAATATGACAATATCGTGTCCCAAAATTTCATTTGGGTAAAAATGCTTTTTTTTTTTATATAATTAACATTTGTTTAGTAGAATACATAAGATATTAAATGAAAGTAACACTCGTTATATTTTGAAAATGTTATGAGGTCTACCCATTTGTTTGGATTCCTTTTTTAAGATTTAATATTCTCTAAAATAAGTAATTTATCTAATTAGAGGATAAATATAAAGCAATTTAAATCATTACTTGATAAGAATAAATTATCATAATAATTGAATAACTCTAAATAAGCCGAATCCTTATATTTATTTATTAAGTTTTAAGTAGTTACTTGAAAGTGCATTTATTGAAGGAATTCAATATTATTGGATTTTTTGAGTTAATTTGAATTCCTTGGTAAACTTATTGAAGAGCTTATATATGATGTTTCTAAAATTGATGACCAAGGAATATCTTTCCCAATCTGACGACTAGCATTGATTAGAATTCAAAGTTGAGACTATTATAGGATTCTTTCTAATAAATGAGTGAGTTTTATTTTTTGCATGTCATTTTCAGCACCTCCAATTAGTCTCACCCTAAAAGAAACAAACAATAAAAGGACAAGAAGGGAAAAAAAAGAAAAAGTAAGGGTTAAAAAAAAAAGAGAAAAGAAAAAAAAAAAAAACCATAAAAAAAAAAAAAAACCCCATACC
>Ga0214542_1006533_pt1 | contig 21172 bp, 12 predicted proteins | sample CNSS1metaG_FD_160096 | JGI IMG/M metagenome (GOLD analysis project Ga0214542, IMG submission 160096) | Root nodule microbial communities from cowpea collected in UCLA plant growth center, Los Angeles, California, USA - CNSS1 | ecosystem: Host-associated > Plants > Roots > Nodule | place: USA...
TATCTAATTTTTAATTATAATTAAAAAAAAAAAAAAAAAAAAAAATATATATATATATATATATATATATATATATATATATATATATATATATATATATATATATATATATATATAGAACACTAAGCAACAATGGTGAAAAGAGATATAAAGTGTTATTAAAAGGATGAATGTGTTGTGACATGAATGAGAGGTTGACATTGGGACACCTCCACAAACAACCAAAGAGATTAAGCCCAAATTTTGTTGCAAACACTGTGTTTAGATGGTGAGATTCTGTAATTAGTATAAACATTTTTATAATCATGCATGTCAACTTTTAATTATGTTTCCAACTGTCACCACTCCCAATCTAATCTCATAGGCTTTGAATTTGATTGATAGGGTTTCCTTTTGCACTTTCGTGACCATCACCCGTCAATTATCATCATCATCATCATCTTCTTCTTCATCTTCTCTTTCATTCTCCATCATCCAATTAACCCTAATTTTCCCTTTTCTTCTTCTCATCCCTCCACGTCTTTAACTTGTTTTTCTCTCTTATCTATCAAAGTTGGTCGACATTTTTCAATCCATTTTCATGCATGACCTAATTTTCTCACGTTGTTATTCTCGTCATTGTCTTTCCCTTTTCAGGGTTAATACAAATAAAAGGAAAAAAAGAGCACATTCAATGCATATTTGTTGCTTAAAATAATTCAATTAGACAACACGCTTAAAGATGGCATTGTTCATTTGTTCTTATCCATGATAGTGTCCTTGTTCATACTGCGTGTTTAATTGACCAACCACAAAATATAATCACATTCCCTTTCTAAAAGAAATTGTTGAAAATATCTAAACAAGCTTTTTTAATTTTATACCATGTTTTGCACCATTAAAATCAAGGGTTTGCATCCTCGGAAAGAAAGTTTCTTGTGAATCAATTGATGGTTGTATAAATGTTTTTTTTTCTTCTTACTTTGTTAATTTAGATTAATATGCCATTCTTTTGTTTTTGTTTTTTTAGGTTTGTCGTATTCGACATTATTATTCCTTTTTTTTAAGTGGAAACATTGTTATTCTTTCTTTATTGACACGAATAAAAGGCACATAACGTTGAATTTTCTTGTATTAAAAAAATATGTACGTGTTGTATAACTGTTATATGTAAAACTATTACGTCATTTTTTTATCCCTTAGTATTGGACGGATGCGATTAAAAACCGTCATATACATTCTGGCAGTGGACCCCACTTTTTTTCCTTTGTTTTATTCTTATTCATCTCATCACGGGTTATGTTGCTCCATTTTTCTCACGATATTTTGAGTATTCCACTGTCTATTATTGATTTATTTCAACTTATACATATGAAATATCATCGACATAGGTACATAAAAAGGAGATTCTCACATTTTCTTTTATTTTTTGATAAAATATAGCTGAAATAGCAAAGCGATCATGACTATATTGTATTTTTCTCTTTTTCTAATTTATTTTTTGAAATGTTGTTTTCACTTGAAGCATGAACGAATATCCTTAATAAACTCATAATTGGCAATTTTTTATCCATCAAATATATATTTTTGAAAAGTCTTTGATTATATGATTATGAATAGTATCGACATGTTTGGATTTTAGTTGAAACATTCAAACTAAATTTTCAGTTTTTATTAATTAGTTTACTAATATAATTAACAATATATATATATATATATATATATATATATATATATATATATATAAAAGTAAAACTCACCTTAAAATCCAAAGTCAAGATTGATCATGTTAGTTATTGATAAATAGTTCGTGATATTTGCCTTCGTTTATTATTGTTTTAGCCTTTATTTTTATTTTCTTTGTGATTATGAATATATTGATCATAATATATTTACCTTCTGTTATGATAATGGATGTAACATCTCATTTTAATAGTTTAAAACTAATAAAATAAAATACTTCATCATAGTATTCGAAACTGATATTATTGTGTAAACTATATTAATACAGTCTTACAAAAGATAGGACTATAAAAATATAATAATTTTACATTCAGACTAAACCAACAAGCTATATCCAAAACAAACCACTTACTAAAACTTCCCGAGACTTGTCACTAGTCAAACTGATGGCTCCTTAACCCCTAAAGGCGACTCTAAACCTTCAATTTCATCTTATCACGCCGATGAGGTAATCATCATTAAAGAAAAGAACAAAACACAAGACAATCAAGAAAACAAACAAATAGGGTAAGCTAGCTAAACAAATGATATGGATACATTTTTAATCAGACGAGCAAAGAAGAAGAATTTTTAGATTCTTTAATCAGACGAGCAAAGAAGAAGAATTTGTAGAGAGAAATCAAAGAATTCTAGAAAAGTGATTTATAGAGAGATGATGTGTTTTAAAATAATGAAATTCGTTTATAACAATTTTATTTATATTAAAATCTCTTATATAAAAATAATTGAGTGCCATTATTTTTAAACCAGTATCACTTATAAAATGTCATTTTCTAGATTTTTACAATAAAAAGTTATTAACTTAATTGAATTTTTTGTTATATTATAATAAAAATAATTACCAAAATATAAAAAAATTATATAAAAAATATGAAATAATTATAAAATCAATTTACTTTTTATTAATTGTTTTAATTATACCATAAAATAAATTTTAATCTTTCATCACGAAGGTTCGTTGTGAATGGTTTATTGTAGATCATAAAAACTAAAAAGTTAGTTGATAGAGATAAGATATCTATAAAAAAATAGCTAAAATTTATTAAACTATAAAATAACTTTTACTGAAAATATTTATAAAAATAAATATTATGTATAATTTCTTTATTATATAAATATTTTTTTATTATAAATAATTATTTGAGTTAAAAAAAGTTATTAAAAGGATACATTTAGAAAATATTTTTTATTAAGAGTAATTATTTGAATTTAAAAATATGGTTACTAAGATATAAAATTAAAATAGAAAATATGGACACATGATGAATCCTCTATAATACAGACCGAGTCACGCATAAATAATAAACTTATTGTGAGGATTTTGTTTATTATTAGGGTAGGAAAAGAAACTTTGAGTCATATATAAATACTCAATATTAAATGAGAAAATAATTTTATATAAGAGTAAAAAATTGAGTTTTATAACTATATATCAATAATTAAAATTTAAAGTAATGTAAAATCTTTAAAAAAATCATGTGACATTAAAAAATATTTTGTAATTTGTTAATTAATAATAAACGTCAAAGCTTTTCAAAATTTTTTTTATCTTTTCTTTTCTATTTCATCTCATCGTCAATTTATTTGAACAAAATTCCTTGATACGAGATTTTCAATGCATACATGTCACTATTTCTATTTCCATCGAACTACAGATAATTTTATTGTAAGTGGGCAAACCTTTTTTTTTCTTATTTAAACACAGTTTTAAGATTGTTGTTAGCACAAAAAATATTAAAAAAAACGGGGTTGAATTTTGTTTTTAAAAAATGTTTTACAGTAAAAGATATTTTTTTCTTTAAAAGATAATTTTTTAAATACAGAAAGTTTTCTTGTTGAAGGAACATGAGAGATATAAATAAACAAGATTTTGTTTACATTGTTATATTTAGTTTTTGAAAACATCAAACTTTATCAATTCCTGTAATAAGCACTCTTTCAACCACTAAGGTCATATACTCAAATGTCATTTTTATTTGCTTCTTCAAATAAATTTTAGATATCATTTTCACATAATTTTTTTTTTAAATTGTATATACACTATCAATATCAATGAAAAAAATATTACAAATAAAAACATCTTGATAGACAAATATAAAATTTAAGCTCATGATTTTTAGTTTAAAATGTTCAAAAATAAGATAATAAAAAATAATATAAAACGTGAATATCATTGGATTTGTATTATTTCTTGATTCTAAATGTTTGTGTATTTGTCCTTCAAAAATAAATTAGATAACCATTGGAAAAATTCGAGAGAAATCATATACAATTAGAGGAATACAAAAGAAGAAAAAAACTACTATTGTGCATTAAATGATACTTAATGTATTGTACTAACTAACTTCAATGATAAGATAAATCAATGTATTTATTTATCTTTAATTTGTAGGCAATCTTTGACTTCATACATGGATGGGTTGACATATACTAGAATATATACATTATATATGTTTCTTTTTTTCACAGTTTCCTACTTAAAGCACATTTTTATATGGTTCTTCATCCAACATCTTGTTTTTTCTTATACGAATAAACTATTTGTATTATAAATATTGAAAAATTATAAAAAAAAAAACTTAAAATAATACTATTAATTCATATTTTGGGTTAAATATTTTTTAGAACCTCAATTTATATAAAACTCATCAATATACTTTAATCATGAAAAATAATAGGAAAAACTTTTTTTTCAAATTACCCATGTCATCCATATATCAACCAAGTGTTATGATCTTTCAATCTAGTCGGCATGACCATTAGACATGTCACCTAAAAGTTAACATTGTTGGTGGTGGAGGATGTATTTGCATTATTAAAGTATAAGGATGACCTTTATACAAATTTTTGGAAAGGGGAGAATTCCAATTTTGCATATAAATTGATGGACTAAAAACATGCTTAACCCTAATAAGTTTACTTAAGTTATGTATATCTAAGTTTACTGCAAGAAAATAACATGTTATCAACGATCATATTTCGTCGATAATAGCAAAAATTTGTTAGTAAACAAGATCTATCAACAAGTTGCTAAATCTAGAGTCTAAACCATATTTTCTAAGATTGTGAAGTTCTAAAAAAATTATTTTCTAAGGAAATGGATGTTGCATCAAAGTTAATTTGAAGCTCTAAGATAAAATTGCTTTTTTCATAACTTTTTTTTATCTCACAAATTATGTGGTATCATTCTATTTTCTCTGTTTTTAGATCATATTTTCATACTTAGGTTTAGTACGCATCTCGTAAATTTTCTATTTGTGGTCAGCTCAAGGGTAAAATAAGTAAAACACTCGTTTTAAGCCTCAAGAAAAAGAAGGGTTCAATTTTTTTTTACTATTACTATTTCTTTATTAAATTAATTATAAAATTATGTTTAAGATAAAAGACCTCAAATTTTTTGTGTGTACTAATATACCTTTACTAAATTAATTATAAAGTTATGTTTAAGAAAAAAAAAAGTCTCAAGAAAATATTTTATTACTAATATAGTTCTCTTAAATTAATTATAAATTTATGCTTGAAAATAAAATAATTATTAGTGCCTGGTAATTTTTATTACTATTAAAAGATAATTAATGAGTTGAAACCTTTATTTAGTGACTTAAAATTTTGTTTACTTACAAAAAGAATGATTAATTATCTTTATTATCTTATAATCAATCTGAATTTTATTTTCTTTTTTATTTATCTTTTTATGTCTATGTGACTTCTCTTGTCTTTCCTTACTTTCTTCTTTTGTAAGAGTTTTTTTTTTTTTTTTTTTTTTTTTTTTTTTTTTATTTTTTTTATATCTTTTTTTTTTATTTTTTTTTTTTTTTTTTTTGTTTTTTTTTTTTTTTTTTTTTTTTTTTTTTTTTTTTTTTTTTTTTTTTTTTTTTTTTTTTTTTTTGCACATTTCTTGAATCTCATAATACCCGTGTGTACCAATTTTTTCATCCTTGTTTCTGGTTAGTATATTTTTTCTTTCTATTTGTATTGTTGTCGTTGTTGTTGATTTTATTTTGTTTTGGATTTGTGTTAGAATTAGAAATGCATTTCTTTTGCCCCGTTTTGTTTTTCAGTACTTTTTGACTTACGAGTTTTGAGAGTTTTTTTCATATATCTTGACGATGAAGTGTACTTTTTTTTTTTTTTAAAAAATATTAATTAGATTATAATTTAGTCTTTTGATTGATAATAAATTAATTTGAGCATAATTCAAAGTTGAATTTTCGGTAGAAAGATAAATCCAGTTTAGAAGGAAAAAAAAACTTACTATCGAGGTAAGAATAACAATAATGTTTTTTATTATTTTTATTAATGATTAATCTTAAAATAAAATTTGCAAGTTTGTGAAAAAGTTGAGACTTGAGAAAAGGGAAAAGGACTTCAGATTTCAAGATACTACAAGTCTAGTATCAGTTTACTTTTTTGACAACTAGAACTAAGTTTTATTATTTTAATTTATTCGTTTTATATACTTATCTTTAGTAATGTTTTATATATATTGTAATTTTTTATTTCATATTAAAATATATAGATATGTCAACTAGAAAATTTGAATCAAATAATTCAAAACTCTCAAAAGAAAAAAATAATTGAGACTTTAATTGCATAACAAAAATAATTTATAAAAATAGATAAGAAAAAAAATAAAAAAATATAGTTTGGTCAATAATGTCTAAAAAAAATTAAATAAATCAGTTTTATTATCTATTAAAAAAATATTAAATAAAATTAATTACGACAATTTAATAAATAATTTCGTATAAAAAAATTCAAAATAAAGTAGCCGCTATGCTTTTAAAAAGGTTTTATAATGTATTGTTAATTGTACATGTGATTTTATTTTACAATAATCTTTTTATGATGAAACAATTCAACTAAATTTAATCTGATTGAAATCTACACAAATTTTTTAGGATAATTAAACAATTTTAAAAATCTATTATGTTAATTTTCTACACCTTATATCTCAATATCTTCTCTTGATTTTATTATATTCTTTGTGTTAAAGACTTTACTAACACCGTCCTAAACTTCTTATATTAAGTTGATTTATGAAACAATTTATAAAAATTAAAAAAAAGAATATTTTATTTCCTTAAACATGATTTTTACCACCTTCCTCGTGTTGATTTACTTAGCAGACCAAGTGGTGATCCATCTATAATTACAATATCATCATCACACAAAAAATACAAGATCAACGTGTCTAATAATAATAATAAAAATAAAAGTGTGAATTTAACAGTTAATGAAATGAACTATGGTTCTTTAAGAAAATGTCCAACAAAATATTAGAAAAAAACAGAGATACTAAGGAGAAATATTGTAACACTTATTGGTTAAAAGGGGCAAGATGATTTTTGAGGAATTTAAAATTTGACCCAAATGAAATATAAAGAGAAACCACTAAGTTGAAACCATTTATTTCTATTCAAATGTTTTTATCTTCAATTCATATATTAAAAACTGCATCATGCTTTTTAGAAAATTCCAATTTATATTTACACTCTTATCATGGACAAAATGAAATAAAAATGTTCATGCACAAAAACTTACATTACCTATCACTGAAATTATAAGATTGACTTAACAATAAGATTGACTTAACAATAAGATTGGATAGTTTAGGTTTAACTCTTTCACTAAATAATATTATCAACTAACATTTATAGATAAAAATAAGATGATATAACTTTATATAAATTATTTTTTAGTTTATAAAAAAAAATTGAACTTTTCCATAGAATTACTTATATAGAAAAACTAACCCATAAGAAGTATAATTTGAAATAAATAAACTTTAACTAAAACTGAATCTAATTCCTCCATCACTCACTATCTTCCATGTGTAGATAAAGAAATTATAATTAGTTGTAAAGCAAAATGAGGAAGAAAGTGTTTGGTTTTTCTAAAAACCCTAAAGTAGAAATTGATTTGTGGAGATGATTATTACTTTCCAAATCATGGCGTGTAGGGATGGGCACTTCATCAGCAATGTGTTGAGATGATCAATCACTAATTAGGTGGTTCCTTCCTTTTGCTACAGTATTACTCATGCACTTCAATTCTCTTATTTATTTTTTTTAAATATTAAAAGCAAAAGAATTTCCAAATATGATGATTTTTCACCTAATCATGACTTGTAGAGATGAATATCGTATGTTTGAGCTCTTTCCTATTTTCATAAAGAAAGTATTAAAGAAGAAACTTTATTATGACATGGGTATCAATTTTTCAACCGTTTGTTGAAAATATTTGATCGTACTACTTGTACTTTTCTTAATAACTACCACCACCAATTACCAATTTTCCCAGTGCTGCCTACCACTCATATAAATGCCTCTTTTTCTCCTTTTTTTCTCTTTTCAATTTTCCCCTCTCTTCCGGGTTAAATACAACAAGGAACAACTACCACTCAAATTTCAACACCATTGCAAAATTTAAACAAAATTCACATTTCTTTCCATCAGTTACATCAAGTTTATTCATTGTTGTTATATGTTGATAATTTCTGTTCTTTAATTATCTTTTTTTTTTCCTTTAAGAGTAATATAGAAATATGAATTTTTACGTGCTTTTTGAATCGTTAAATAAATTTTAGGTTTGATTGTTATATTTTTAGTTATAAGAATGTGAAGTATTGTGGTACATCGAATAAGTCTCACATAATTTTGGTGACGAGGTAAAACATAGTTTAAATATTTTTTTTTCCTTCACCCTCTTTCGAGGTGTCTTTTAAAGAAAAAATCGTGATGGAGTTCCAAACTCAAAAATGAACAATACTTCAGAAACATAGTGATTATTTCTAACGATACTGCTAGAAGGACTTGGATCGGATCTGAACATGAAGTAAATTCGATTTTAGTGTATCATTTCATTCTCTCAACTTTAAAATTTATTTTGAGTTTCATAGACTAATTATCTTGTTTTGTAATTTATTCATCTTGCTAACAATCTTCTTATAAATTGACATGAATTTTAGATTCTAGAACTAGAATGTAATGATGTAAACATAGTAACATTAAAACATAGATCTAATGCCATATTTTTTTAATATTTATTTTTGTTAGAAAGTTCAATTAGACGACAAAGAAGAAACGATTCTATTGTAAGCGTTCAAAATAATTTGTTTTTTGCATAATTGTTTTCCTCTAGAAATTGATTTGAAATTGTACTTTTATCATCTTTGTTATCTAAATAATAACATCAAAATCATCCTAGAATAAGGATAGACCAATAACATTTTGTTTATAGAAAAGATGTCGACCAATAGAATTACAATAATGCAAGAAAAGGTAAAGTATATGTTGGATCAAACAAGCATTTTTGAGATTATATTAATTAATTTACTCAAAAGACGCACCAAATAAATAATTAGCAAAAACATAGAACATGGCCACGTGCATGCGTCACTTTAGGAAGAGATATGGTAATTAATAAACATTCATACACATATACATACACGAATAAAAAAACACTATACATATTTATTAAAATCATATGATACTAAATACAAACTTCAAAACCAAGCAATTGGATTAAATAATAAAGATTCTTGGCGTGCATTTAGCACTTATAATAATCCACCTCCTTCATAAACCGAGACAACTTTTCACTCCTTTGCCACCCGCACACGTGTCAACCGCTCGTGTAAAGTCGTGTGGTCATGTGAAGCATTATTGGACGTTGCGAAAGGCCTCGACGACGAATTGCGACTCACAAAAAACACACACTAAACAAGAAATATTACTTATATGCTTAAATATGAAAGGAGAAAGGATTAACAAAACACTTTGCGTAAAAAGTGTTATATTTTTTATTATATTAATTAAATAATCCTCTCATTGACTAATCAGAGTTCTCAAAAACCCCTCTTCAACGTTTAGCAAATCATGGTGAAAATCTTATCATTTTTAGGCTTCATATCCATCCATAATTAAACATGTTATTTTTTTTTAATACGTGATAAATTTGAGTGAAATGAAAAGGCACTAGATATGATATGATATAATATTGTATTATTATTATTAAGTATTGAGCCTAAAAATAAATAAAGACATGTAAGTTGGTAGAGCTAAATAGGTAGATAAATAAAAAAGAAAGAGAAAGATGAGGAATGAATGAATGAATGTTAATTATGTTGTGGAGTGTGTTTGTTGTACATCCAAAGTTTTTCTTTTTGTTTTTCCTTATTTAACTAAGAAATAGTGTGAGAAACAATAATGAGTGATTGGTTAGTATAAGAGATAAAGAAGAAGAAGAAGAAGAAGAGAGAGGAAGTGGGTATCCATGTGACATGTATGTATGTTGTTTACATGGCATAAATTGCATGTTAGGTTGTGTTTTATGTAGCAAAGGTCCTTTAGCATATCATATAATAAGACCATCAAAAGTGGGTTTAAGACCGATGTACACGATTTCCCATTTTTAGAGTGCTTTCGGATATAAACTAAAACTCTTTTCTTCCTTTCATTTTCTTATATATTCATCTTATTACTTTATTGTATTTTGTCTCTCTTTCTTTACCCCTATCACATTTTTCATTATTATTATATCATTTTTCATTATTATCATATCATTTTCATTATTATTATATCAAGTACTCTCAATTGCGTACATTTTAGACAATCGCGTTCTCCTAAAATCAAAAATTCAATTTAAAAAGAGAGAGATAGATATTTTTATGTTTAGGCATGATGCAAGTCGGAAAATGAGAAAAATCTCGACATATGTATAAGTTAATTAATTTCATTAACATAAAAAGGGACACTTAAAAAAAAAGTAAACAAAAGATATATATAAATATGCATACGAGATTTTTAGAAAAGAAAAACACTTTTATGGTGGATCGAGAAAGAAAATTATGATTTATCAAATATTGTTGAAAAACATCAATTTTCATGGTTATTTTAGGCATATAAATTTAGAATTTTGGAGATTAACCTTCAAGCATGATATATTTGAAATGTTATTTAGAAGGGTCAATTCTAGTTGATAAATTTTAAGAGTGTTATATGATTTTGGAGCGACACACTTGTTTATGTTAAATATATATACAAATGAGTTGGTCTACCGGTGAGAGAGTTGTAGTTTGAGCTTCTAGTTTCAACACAGAGTTTGGACAAGTATCAATCTCTGTGGTTTATGCTAAATGTCCAGTTGTAGTAGAGGGATACAAATTCAACGTTAATATGATTTGTTTACCTCTATAAGAGTTAGAAGTGATATTGGGAATGGATTGACTATCTACCAATAACATTCTCATAAATTATGGTCAACAGATAATGGTTTTTCTAAATTCCAATGAGTTGGAATTAATGTTCATATAACAAGTGTGCAACGAGCTAAAAGAGAGAGAGTGATGTTTTGTGATTCTAACTCAAATGGAATTCAGTTGTGATGATGTAATGAGTGATATACTTATGACAAAGTTTATGGATGTATTTCCAAATAATGTGTAGACTACCTCTAAAATGATAAATTGAGTTTTCATTGATCTGGTGTTTGGGGTTAGACTAGTGTCAATGGCTCCCTACAAGATGACTCTACCTGAGTTAGTGGAGTGAATAAGTAGATTAAAGAGTTTCTTGAGAAGTAGTTCATTAGGCCTAGTGTGTCTCCATACAGAACATGAGTTTTATTCGTGAAGAATAAAGATGGAGGTTCAAGATTTGTGTCGATTATAGACAACTGAGTAAACTCACAATAAAAAACAATTATCATTTACCAAGTATATATGATATGATGAACCAATTGCATGGAGCAACAATGTTATCAATTTCAGCTTTGGATACCATAAGATTCTAGTGAAAGTTGAATATGTGTAGAAGACAACCTTCAGATCAAAGTATGAACATTATGAGTATGTGGTGATGTTGTTTATAATGATGAATTCCCCGACCATATTCCTAGAATACATGAATAAGATCTTTCGTCCTTTCCTAGATAATTTGTTGTAATCTTCATAGACGACATTCTTATATATTTCAAAACTCACGAGAAGCATCTGAGGACATTGTTAAGCATACAGGGGACAAATAGTTATATGTCAAATTGTCTAACTGTGAGGTTTGGCTAAAGGAGGCTAATAAGTGTCTATTTTACTTAATGCTATGCATGTTGTTTACACTTGAATTAATTGTAATGAATTTAGTTTAAATTAAATTTATTGAAATCTAATGCATTTTGTGTGAATTACAACACTTTTTGGAAGAAATAAAGAAATTACAGCTTGAGCCCTAGAGTTGTAGTTGAGCATTGAAAGGAGGTTAAAACAAAATTAAAATTTGGCCTTCATAACTAAGCATCAATGTTGGGGATGAAGTCGCACAATGAAACCTTCACAATAAGAAAACCTTGGGTACTAGACTTGAGAGTTAAACCCTAGAGGAAACCCTTAAGGAAGGAAAACTCCAGTGTTGACTATCACATAAGAGGTCTGAGCTAGAAGAAAACCCACCATAAGGAGGGAAACCTCAAGTTCTGATTACCATGACAGAAGTTGAAGCCATGCATTAAAAAATCTATAAAGTAGAGTCATACTCTGTGTTTAGGACTCAATTTTTGCTTCTTTCTAGGATTTCTTTAAGACATTTCTCTTTGTAATTATTGGATATCTTTGTAAGAGATCCGAGGGAGGAACAACAACTCCTAGTTTTTGTTGTTAGATTCATCATGAGCAACTGAATTCTCTTGTGTTGGGGTTGAATGTAGCTCTTTTGATTCTCTATACTGACACTGATTTCTATGGATTTAAATGTTTTATTCAAATGTTAATGATTTGATTCATGTTATTTGTTTGGATGAACTGGTCACTTATATTACCTCATCAACTTGGTTTGAATTGGGAAACTAGTCTAAGTTAAGATCCAATAAGTTCATCTATTGTTGCTAGATGCTAAGAATATATCTATATGCTTTAGTTGGGTATAAAGTCATGTTTTTAATGTAAGGATTCATTTAATCAGAGGTTGTGGAATCACAATGAGTTTGAACTCCTTGGGTTCTAAAGTTAAGAAATTAATTTAGAATTAAGTTAGCAATTCCAAGAACTTTGAGTAATGATTTAATATTTAGTAAATCTATAACAATACAGTAGGAGAGGAGTAGTGAAACTCAATCCCAACCAAGGTAGTCAAAATCGAGATTTAAATCGTAAAATCGTAAGATTGTACATTTTATATAGTATGTACGAGTTAAATCCCACGCATAATCGTAATATAGTAGGAACGTCAAACAAAATCGTAAAATCGTGTAAATTGTCATTTTTTTGTTTGAATGTCTGTTGAACTACTTGTTCATATTCTTTGGTGAATAATTAAAATTTTACATTGTTATATGTGTTCTCAGTCACACAACCACATTTCATCTACTTAAATTAAATATTAATATAATTAAAATTTATTTTTCAATAAAAAATTAATACAATTAAAACCCAACAACAACACACCACAAAACTTTTCAATTAAAAATTAATACATTTATAATTTCTCAATTTTACAGCAACAATTTTGTATAGACCCACAACATAATAACATTTAGTATTTATCAATTATAACGTTAGTATTTATTAGTTCTCATATTTATTAATTACAATGTTACTATTTATTATTTCTTGTATAAAGAAATTTGTATTAATGCTATTTATGAAGACGGATGACAAATTACTACTTTTGATTTATTTTCCTTTTGTTTACATTAATTATTTTTATACATGTTATTTAAAATTTCAAAAGATAAAACTAGATTAATTTCTACTCCTTATAAAATCAAATATATAATAAAAAGTGAAATCTACGATTCGTGTTACGATCTCACGATTTATGATTATATGAACCCCTTATAATCCTAATCATAATCTCGATTTTAACTACCTTGATCCCAACACACTCATTCTCATTATTTTATTCAACTTAAATTTTCACTTGTATGTGATTCATCTCAAACAACCAAAGTACTATTTCATTCAAAATCTAGATAAATTCAAAGTTATTGATAAATTTGAAGAAATCCATATGGATATAATATGTGTTTACTAGAATTGATCTGGTGCACTTGCTGAAATTTGACAAAGAAGTCAATAGAGGTGTAGTTCTTAGGACATGTCATATTAGCTAAGGAAATATAATTAGATCCTACAAAGGTGGAGGCAATGCTTAATTGGGAAAGTCCTAAGACTATCACAAAAATCAGGAGTTTGGCAGGTTTAGTTGGCTATAATAAGAGATTCATAGAAGATTTTTCTAAAGATAAATGCACCTTTGACATAATTGATTCACAAAGATGAACCTTTTGCTTGAACTAATAAGTGTGAGCAAAGCTTTCAAGAGTTGGAAAAAAAAGGTTGTCCATTATAACAATCTTTGTGCTTCCTGGCCTAGGTAAGCCTTTTGAGGGTTTTTATAATGCATCTCATCAAGGCCTTTGTTGTGTGTTGATGTAAGAGAGAATGGTGGTAGATTATGCTTCAAAGCAACTAAAGGTTCATGATAAAAACTGTCCTACTTATGATATGGAGTTAGTAGTTGTGGTGCATAGTTTCAAGTGTCCAGTAAGCACAAGAACCTCAAATACTTATTTGATTAAAGGGAGGTTTATATGAGACAGAGGATATTGATGAAGTTCCTCAAGATCTATGACTTATAGTTGATGCATTATTCAAGGGAAGCTAATGTGATGTCATATGGTTTGAACAAAAAGATATTCCAAGTGTTAACTATGATGATAAATGAGCTTGAGTTGATTGAGTACATACGTGTCAATTGCATGTTGATCACATCATCTGCAACCAACCGACTATAATTAATGATTTATTTGGGATGATCATGGAAAAAAAATGTTGGATCCTAGTTTAATACGTACCACTGAGTTGTTAGGTATAAATCAAGCTATGGATTTTGGGATGAGAACTGATGGTATGTTGAGGATTAGAGGTAGAGTTTTTGTGCTTGCAGATGAGAAACTAAAGGGAATGATCCTTAATGAGCTGATGGTATGTTTTTTTATGACTCTTTTGAGTTCAAGATGAACCATTCTCTGTCTTTGATCATTAGGATGTGTTCAAATCATTGATATGAGTTTTGTTTGTACAAGTAAAATATTTTATGGGAGTTAAAGTCCTTGAAGCTTAGTTGAGATTGGGACTTGATATAGGAAAAGGAAGCTAGTTATTTTGTTATTTATTGTTATATTGTATGATATTGTATTGGTTGAAATCTATGATGACATGTGTATAACATTGATGTTGATTGAGATTGTTGTTGAGTTTGATGTATATGATATTTATATGGTTGTGTGAGCATTAATCCTTAAAGATATATCAGTTGGTCCAATTAGTTTTACCTTAGGTCGATTTTAAATTAAATGTAGTGATTTTGGCATGAGGGTTGAGCTAGCCAGTTGCTGAGCGAACATGAAAATTTAAAAATGCAGAGAGCTTGAGTTGTTATACATGTTGGATAAGCCATGTGAAAAAAGGTTCCTTAGGGGTTTGGGTCATTGCACGAGTAAAACCCTTGTTGGATGAAAATATTTTATGCAAAACTTAAAGAGTTGAGGGTGGTTGGATTGTTGACCGAGTTTGGTCTTGCTAAGTGAATTTATTTGATTTTTTTCTCCTAGTAATTGGTCGTGAAGCGAGTCATTTCCCTAATTAAGCAAAAATAATTATTGAAATTCTAGAGAGCGTAGAGGGAACTAATCAATGAGCGAGTTAGGATTCGTTAAACGAGTGTATCTCCAAGGGTAGCCCGCTTAGTGAGTGAGACTGATCATTGGACAATCTTTAGTTTTTGAAAACTCTCCACTTTTTCTCATTGGCTGAGCTTGTGTGTTTGTTGAGAGAGAGCAAAAGAATATGTGTGTGAGAGAGAGAGGTTGAGTAAAGCCATAACATGAATCATAAATCAACTTGACTAACCCTACTAACATTGTAATTTAAATCTATGCATGTATTTAAAAGTTAATTTTTTTTTAATGGTAAGTTATTCTTCTAAATTTCGTCTTATGGTTTTGGAAAGAAATTGATTAATACATCTACAACGTTGTTTTTTTTTTTTCTCTCAACCTTTAATGATATTATTTTTTTTGATAAAATATATTTTTAGTTTCTGAACTTTGACACGAAATTGAAATTTATCCTTATCTAAAACTTTAATTCATTTTGATATCAAACTTTAAAAATGAATGAATATAATTCTTTTAATCCAAGTAAGTTAATTCTTTTTTACGTGTGAAATGCGTTTTTCAGCTAATATTTGAAATGATAACATGTCAAACCGTATAATCCAATTGCATTAATTTTTTTAGTTGATATTGAAATGAGAACATGTCAAACAGTATAAACAACTCAGATGCGAGCACAAAACTTAATTTTTTTTTAGCAACATTCGTTGATACAAAAGTTGTAAGAATAAAAAAATGTGGGTGACAGAGAAGAAAGAAACGTAATTTTATTATTACACGATTATGATTATCCAAAGGGAGAAAAGAAGCCAGAAATGGAAGGTGGGTGTGTTTGTTTGAGAGCAAGGAAGTCAATAATAAGCAGAAGGAAAAGCCAAACGCAAAAGGGTCAATTGATTGAAGAGACGTATTCGTATTTATGTATTGTGTGCAATCCCTATTCCATTTCCACAAGAAAGAACGACAATAATATTTTCCATTGGATGAACAAAAAAATGAAGAATTAGAAGGAGAAGAAGAGAGTTAGGCAAAGGTCAGTTCAGGGTTGTCCCCCCCACAACTTTTCCCAATTTGATTTATTTATTAAATACACCACATTGATATATGTAAATACATGTGAGGCAGAGTGTGTTAGATGGTATAGCTTTATGTCCTATTCAGAAATAATAAAGAGGGGGGTGCGAGAAATCCGTGAATTTTGCCTAACCCAACCAAAAACCCTCTTATTTTGGTACAAAGAGAACAACCCCACCCTCCCAAAATGGTTCGTTTAAACCACCCAATTTTCCACCCTGAAAACGACCATCTACCATTACCCATTGCAACACAACACCCATTTATAACTTATCTTAAACATATTTATTACTCCTATTCAATTCAACACTTAACCTCTCTTAATTCTAACACTGCTGTCCCTTGTACCTTCCGTTTTTTTTTTCTTTTCTTAATTATATTCCTTTTGTTTCCAGAAACCAAAGAAATTCCAGGACCCTTTTCAAACACTACATGCTGTAAATGGCCTTGGAAAACGTTTGCATCTTAATAACCACAACCACAAAAATTAAACTTTTATTCAATCCCATTAGGGGAATCTTCTCACTCTTAACAAGAACCCTAAATAAATTTAATAATGAAGAGAAAGGTCAGCACCCACCTCCCTTAATCATGCTTCGTTACATTGTCTATTTTAATGGAGAATCTTTGGTGACTTACCAATTCAATTTTATTCAATTACGGTACCTGCTCAGTTTCATGGCAATTCAGGAATCACTTCTCTCATTCCCTCCTCTCTTTTATCAAAATCACTTTCTTCTTTCTGCTTCCACAATTTTCACTTCCATGCTCTCAACTTCTCTCATTCATTCATTCACTCAACCAAAGCCAATTGGGAAATTCTATTCAACTTTGCACATATGCCTTTTCATTCATGCATAGAGAACAACAGGACAAATAAATTTGCAAATTAGACACTAGTTAGTTCGGTAAGATTGAATTAGACTTAAAATCTATTAATATCATAATTATGGGTTAGAGTTTATCCTAATGAAATTTAGTCCTTGTTAAATCTATCGGATCATCCAACACTACTAAAAATCATCATATTATATGAGAATTTTCTTACAAATTTATTAATGGATAATGCATTATAATATAACTAATGTTTTAAAATTTAAGTCATGTTTATGTTTTTCTTATTACAAGATTAGTGCAAGTATAATTGGGTTTAAAGGTGATTAATATCGGTGCAAACAATATTTGACTTTGTGAATAATATATCTTGAAGGACCTGATGAGTTACTTTTAGCAGAATCTCTTATTTTTATAACTTTTTTTTTTCATTTACGAATATAAAACTCGAACCATTAGTTCAGAATTATAAATCCAGTTTCATTTGCACAAAAGGGCATGTCAAGAAACTAGGTTATATCTAATAATTTTAAGGTTTTTTATTGATCATTGGAAAGACGATTATTCACGTATGTATTAAACAAAGAATGTGAATATGGCCGTCGTTGAATTTTTTATTCGAGTCTCTTTTTTTTTGGTAATGTTTTGTTTTTATTAAGCTATGTTTCAAAATAGATTCAGCTTTAACAAGATTTGAAGCCAACAATGGGATAATAAGAGCATGAGAAATATTTAGAAGGGACCATTAATTCGTGCTATCTCTTCCTACAGGTGATGTATGAGGAGAAATAAACCCTAACCTCAAAAAATAGGTTAGGAATATGAAAAATATCTTAGTCACAAAAATGAACAAAGTAAAGGACAATAAGTTAGGTATGCATGTTATGTAGAAGTGTTAGGTTTTTTTGAGCTACTTTGAATAATTATTTAACATGTGAGATAGATTTGGATTTAATATGTCTCCAATCATAATAAGTTAATTCACATTTATGAGTATATATATGATATTTGATATAAATTTTAATCTAAAAGGTTTTAAAGATTAAAATATTTATTGATTCTTTTCTTGTATATTAACTATTATTTTTTTACTATATGAAAGAATTACACTTGGCACTCAAATTTGTCTCTCTAGTTTACTTTTACATGTCACTATCTTATCCAAATTAGGAAAAAAAATTAACTTATTGATCAGTTTAAATGATACAAAATATGTGCCGACTTGTTAGATTTCAGAAAACGTGTTCTGGCTTCTTTTTTCTCTCATTTGTGTAGTAACATCTTTTTTTCTGATAAAGTTTAGTATGAGTCACTCCTTAAACAAAAGGAGAGAGCATAAAAGTAATTAAATAAAGTTGAGAGAGTTTTAAAACATTTTAAAGATTATTGAGATTTTTAATTTCTTCTTTAATCATAAAATTGTGCTGAAAATTATAATAGTTGATTAGATTTTTTTGGAAAAAGTGAAAATGACCATTTGTTGAATGGTCTTTCTACCTTGTTTAAATATATGTTCAATTTTGGCACACACTTCGATGAAATCGCTTTTTCTATCATATTAATCCAAACACAGTAAAATGCCATTCAATTGAATTGATAGACGATGACCTTGAAATCGATGAACTCCTCAGAGACACCGTCCTCGAATCTTATACATGGAATGTTATTTTTGAAATAAGGTTAAATTTTGATATAGAATTGAAAATTACTTTTTATTTCAAAGTTTTAATATATATTTCAAATTTTGATGTAGTTTCTTTTTAATTTAAGCGTATTCAACTTTTTTTAATTTATTATGTATTAAGAAATAAACTCCTAACGTATATGAATAGTCAGATATCGGGTCCTACAACAAAGTTTAAGAAATAAATTTTCATTAACTATGCTGAGATATGCTATTAATTTATTAAAAAGAGGTTAATTTCTTTTTGATATTTGAATTTATTTTTGAAGAAATTACGGATGGAGTTAAGTCGTATTTTATGTGTTATACTTTATTTTGAAGTTAAGACTATAATTTTAAAATTATTGAAATCGTATTTAGTATTGACGACTTTAATATGAAGAAGTATCTAATAATATTGACGTCTGTCATTCTTTTAAAAGTGAATCAAATTGGTAATATAAAAAGAAATTAACCTTATTTTATAAATTAACATGAGATTTACACTTATTTTAATTGACTTCATCCATAATAAATATGGTTTGTCTTCTAATATTATAATGTTTAGGCCTAATATTTAAGTTATTTATACTATTTAATTATGATTTAAATATTAATATGAAATATCGTTTTGATATCGTTGAGTTAAGATTATATTTAAAAATCGAAATATGTCAAAGTTTTCGTGTTGAGAGACGAATTTTAATTTCAAATTCTGGTTCAGATATTACAAACATATTTAATGTTTAAAATAATAAGTAAAATTTAGAAGAAAAAAAATGGAAGAAGTTTGAGTAGCTAGGTAGAGCATACGTTGATTTGAGAGAATAAAAGAAGAAGCAAGATCTGAAATTTGTTGCCAAAGAAGAAGGTAGAAAGAGAGGGGAAGGATTGCGTAGGAATTGAGGTTGGAAATGGAGGGTGGTTGGAAAATGTTACACACATAGACACACAATTATGCCACTCTTTCTAAATCTGAAGGCCGACAACTAATTAGTGCTCTATCTCTGTCACTATTCTATGCCTAACACTATTAAACATCACCCTCATCCACCCATTTCCCTGCATTTTATGCTTCACCACATGCCCTCAAACATGGTGCTCCCAAAACCCCACCCCATTTTCATTTTTCACCAATAAATAACCTAAAAACTCCTACATCATCATATCTATTTTGCACCAATTGCGTCGATTCAAACTGCTTAATTTTAATTTCGTTTTCTTTTTCTTATATCTGAGGTCGTTTTCTGATGTGAATGTCTTTGGCTGGGGTTTTAGGTGATAAGTGTGTGAAGATAAGTGTGTTCGTGTGGATATATTGTTCAAAGTGTTTTACTTTTTCAAGTTTTGGATCATAATCTCGTGTTAATGTTACCTTCTAGAAGTTATGGTCAACAATTACCACAATAATTAATTATTAGTGTTACTTTGTTGATGTGTGTTTAGATTTGATTGTAAGATGAAAAGATTGCGTTTAGCGGTGGAACAGTGAAAGAAGGTGTTAAAAAGAAATGACGGTGGTTGAATTCACACTCACACTTTAATATAATGATTTGGTTCTTAAGTTTTGCTTAGAAGTTGGTTCTAAGTGGTACCCATCATGGGTTTGTGTGACTTATGAGAAGCCTTGGAACCTTAGTTTTTTGGGTCAACTTTAACTTCCTTATGGTTCAATTTTGGCTTTATATAGGTAAGACACTATACAACATCATAAATTGGATGTCATGAATAACCAACATAGGAACTAAAACATGTAAGCAACATGCATCATCATCGATATACATACTTCCGTGGAAAAAAAAAAGGGGGTATCATGCACTCTTACTTTTGGTTACACCATCTTTTAAGAATAAAGTTCTTTAAAAAAAAAATGAAGAAAAATTAACTTGTTGACAACATGCAAAGAGTTATTGGCAAAATTATAGTCTTTCAATACTCTTTATCTGTTTTCATTTTAGAAGAAAATTGTTCGCTTTTATCTCATATTTAAATTGTTTTACGACATGTTTATATATTATTGTACCTTTAGTCTTATAATAATTTTAAATAGTTTAGACACATATTTAATGTTAAACCGAGAGAAAATTTGATAAAATAAATTTTTTCGAGCTACTATTTCATTAGAATAGAAGAGTTATATATATATATATATATATATATATATATATATATATATATATATATATATATATATATTTCTGATATATA
>Ga0214542_1006536_pt1 | contig 21163 bp, 10 predicted proteins | sample CNSS1metaG_FD_160096 | JGI IMG/M metagenome (GOLD analysis project Ga0214542, IMG submission 160096) | Root nodule microbial communities from cowpea collected in UCLA plant growth center, Los Angeles, California, USA - CNSS1 | ecosystem: Host-associated > Plants > Roots > Nodule | place: USA...
ATAATATTTAGTTTACTATTTATACAAAAAAATTCTCGAAATTTATCCTTAAAATTGTTTTTCAACCTTCACATTATGTAACGTTATGTTGACGAACACATCAACTTTAAACAAAAAAAAAAACATCAAAAGGCCAAAAAAATGTAACAGAAAACAATGATTTTTTAAATTGTTTCAACATATCAGCATATTATTACATATAAATGGTGATAAGATGCGGAAAATTTAAAAGGAAATTTTCTTTTTTAATTTCTTTTATAAAAAAGATATATTTAAATAAATAAATCTTAAATACACATATTTAACTGTTATAATTATGTATAATATATAGATGTGGTATCAAAATGAAAAGTTTAATAATTTAAAAAAGTTAAATAATCATGTTATTATATCATTACATATACTAAAACATATTTATATGTAGATTTTTAAATATTAAAATATATAATAATAGTTAAGTTGGTGTTTGATTATGGGTTTAAGGAAGTGTTTTAGGTAATATTTAGATATAATTGAAATGAATATTGGTTCTGATTAGAAATAAAATGTTGTTGAAATGTAACAAATACCATATAATTGTTATAATGAATAATATAATTGTTATAATAAATATAAACCATAAAATAATAATAAAATGAATATAAGTTATTTTTACAAATATGAAGTTTAAATATAGGGTTATAAATGTATGAATTTAAAAATTATGATAATAAGGTTTTTTTTTCTCACTTGCATTACATTTTATATTTATAAATATATACTTCCATAAATTTGGATACTTTTAATTAAGTCTCTCATTGTAAATTTTTTTATTTAGTCTTTGCAGTTAACTTTTTTTATTAATGAGATGATGTGGTTATTAAAAAACTGATATGGTTATTATTTTATCATGTTACATTGTTAAGTTGTCACCACATATTATCTTATTGTTTTATTATTTAAAAATTTTATAATTTTATAATTTTTAAATTGTATCATTTTGTATTTTTATATAATTATTTTAATTCGAAATTGTATAATTATAAACTTATAATTTTATTATTTAAATAAAAATTAAAAATATATCATAATTTTATATTTCATAAAATCATAATAATTTTATTTTTGAAAAATTCTTGTAACCTTCTATCTTAAGAGAGACACTTTGTTGGATTCCCTGGTGAGAAATTGAAAGTTAATTTTACACTTTTTCAGCGTTGGAAATTCAACTCTGTTAAAACAAATGCTCTAAGCGACAAACACTTTAATGGAAGAATAGTTTTGAAAAAATAGTTTTATTTTATGTGAAATGTGAGAAAATATAATTACCATGTCTAATTATTTAAATAATATTTTAGAAAAACAATAATTTTTAAAATATACATTTAATTTGGTCTCTAATTTAATAGTTATGAAAAAAACTCGTGGTACGACTAAACATAATTAAAATAAAAGTTTAATGCATAACAATATCATTCCTTTTTATATCTATAAATTTATACAAATTTTCTTAAATAATACTTATATTTAACAAAATAGATATTTTTGTTGTTTATGAGAGAAAATAAATATTGCATCAAACATTGGACAATTATAATTTTTTAGTTTAATTCAAAGTTGTATGATTATAAAAATTATGATTTTATTATTTGAATAAAAATTAAAAATATATCATAATTTTATATTTTATAATCATAATAATATAATTATACAATTTTAAATTAATATATTAAAATTATAAATTTGTAAATTATAAATTTTAAAATTTTAAAATTTTAAAATAATAAAATGACATGTATTAATAATCGAAGAAGGTGACAAAATGATACGACAAAATAATAACTGCGTCAATCGGTTAATAGTTACAACACCCAATTAAAAAAATAATAATTAACTGCGATAACTTAATTAAAAAAATAAATTTAATAATAAAACACAAAAGTTAAATTTATCCCTTCACTTAAAAGTTTTTAAATTTACCACTAATTAAACCAAAATATATATAAGAGGAATTGATGAGTAATTATATATTTGGTAATATGAAGTTTTGAATGTTGTATTAAATAAGACTACTTAAGTATAATCATAGTTGTTAGATAAATAATTGAAAGTTAATGTTTTTCGAAATCAACTATTTATTTTTTTGGCATTTAAACATATAATTTAAATGTATTTGGGAACAGTGAGTGTGAGATATATATGCAACAATAATGAAATAAGAGTATGATTAAGAGTGTACACACTTATTTAGAAATATATAGTTTAATTAAATGGTCATTGATTACAAATATTCAATATATATATATCGTTCATATTTAATTAATTGTTAATAATACTTTGGATAAAAATATTTTAATAAATAACATTGTAAAATGATCAGATTATCTTTATGATAAAAGTTATTACTATTATTACTATTAGTAATTTATATATTATTAATATTTAAATGTATTTATATTATTATTATTATATATTTTATTATTAATAACTTATATTATTAATATTATTAAATTTGTTATTATTATAGTATACATGTATTTATGTCATTATTATGTAATTCTTATTATTAATATTACTTTTTATTATTACATTTTTTATTATTAGGATATAATTTTTTTATATAATTGTCATATTTTTTTATCATTATTATTTTTTATTGATATAATTTAAAATACTTTAAATTGTTATTGTAATTTATTATTATTATTGTTATTTTAAATAATATTATTATTTTAAATTTAATAATAAAAATATTAGCGTATAAAACACTGTAAGTAGATCTACAATGCATATATAAATAAGCAACTAAAATAAAATGTATATATGTTGTGAAACCTAATCCCTATACAAAATTAACAATATCAGATTAAGGTTAAATATTTTAAACAAAATCAAATGAAGATATAAACAATACAAAAGGCAAAGATGTACTAAAAGGTAATAATACATTGAATCAAACTAAAATGAAACTGAACTTAAAACCATATAAAACAAAATTAACACGTGTATAAAAATTAACTTAGAAGAAAAATACAAACATATTGCCAAATATAATTCCAATATATAATTATAGCAATATAAAGTTAAAATTTTAAACAAAAGCACATGCATAATATATATATATATATATATATATGAAAAAATATTGACATATGAATTTAAAGAAAAATGAAGTTGAACATAAAATATTTGAAATAAAAAACAATATGCACATATAAATGAGACTCAAAATAAAATATATGAAAGATAGTCGTGGCTAAAATTAGAACAATGTGAGGTTAAAAAGTAGAACAAGAGGTCAAAATTTACAAACAAAATCACATGCACATATATGCAACTTAATAGGCAAAAATGTATCGAAAGATGTCAGCACATGAAATCAATAAGCAACTTAGAACAAGATGAAGACGTATCGTGAAATGTCACATACCAAATCCGAACAACCTTAAGTTGAGGTTAAAGATTTTAAATAAAAACGCATGCAAGCTTAAGGAGCTTAAAAGAAAAACATATTCAAAACTAGTAGACTGTAGAATCAAAGTAAAATGAAATTTAAATTTAAATATTATAAACTAACATGTACATATAAGCAACTTAGAGATGAAATGCAAACATACTATGAAAGGTAATCCCCATAAAAATTATAACAACATGAACTTGAGGTTACAATTTTTAAACATAAGCACATGAAGAAGATATATGAATGTTATTGTAATTTTGAAATATAGAAATATGTATAACGACTCTTGAGTTTCTCTAAGTAAATTTTATAAAATCTATAAAGTTATTAATTAGAAACGATGTAGGAAATTATATAGTTTTAAATTAGAGAACTCTTAGAAGAGAGTCTATATATTTCCATTAGCACTTATAAATACCTCTTGTATTTGACATTTTCAAGTAAGGAAATTTAGAAGCTCTCTTATAACATCTTTTTCTACTAGAGTGGTATCAATGGATAGGTTTGATCTAAAAAGTTTGCTAGAGACAAATATAATCGAGAGATGACAATCAATGGATATACCAACTTTTAATTCCTTCATCTCTTCGTCTTAAAAAAAAAAATTATAAAAGATGGTGTCTTTATATGAAAGCGTTGCAAGATTGTCAATGTTTTTTGGAGATTATACAAAAGGGTTATGAGGAGCATCAAGATGAAAATAGATTATCTCTATATGAGATGGAAACTTTGTTAAAACAAGGAAAAGGGATCACAAGTTGTTACTCTCATCCATCAATGTTTATTTTTCTTGATTTTATACATGATTTCGACACTTACATTGAATGAGATTGACTTAATCTTAACTAAATTAACTATCTTTTACTTATAAATAACAAAACGAGGCATGAAAAAATCAAATATGTGGAAATGTAATTTATTTTGTGTGAATTGTAATATAGCTAAGGGGTGAAAGATTGTAAGATCATAATTTAAATATGTCCTTTACACTTGAGCAACAATGTTGTTGTTTAAGTAATATGAAGAAAACTTTAGAGCAAATAAACCTTGAACACCAAATTTAAGAGTTAAACTATAAAGAAATTCTATCTTACGAGAAAACTTCCATAACTAATCATCATAAAAAAAGTTTGAGCTAGAAGATAATCTATCATGGAGGAAATCCCAATTATTCATCACCATAATTGAAACTGAAAGTAAACTTTAGAATAGAATATAATCATAAGACTTTTCTTATGTTTTGATTACTTCTATAATTTTCATTTGTTAATTAATGAATATTACATATACATAAATAAATAATAATTTGTAATTCTTTTATTTATTTATTAAGTAATTTTACATGAAGAAAAATATAAACAATAATTGCATATATTAGCATAGAGATGTTAAATGATGGTCGGTCGTAGTTAAATACCACATCAGAGACCAAGTTGACTTTTTAAAATTTTTATTATATATTTATAACAATATATAAAGAAGATTTATTTTTTGTGTCCACATTTTATACTAATTATATCCTTTGCAATATAATTATTTATTAAATTTTTGTAAAATTAACGATAACTTTTACCTATTTTCTATAAAACGATTTATTTTTTTTTCTTTTTTTATTATCAACAATTATCTTTTTTATTAATTTCATTTTATTTTTAATAAATATACATGTATTTTATACATTAACTTAATAACATTATACTATTATCATCTATTAATATAATATTATCTATATTTAAAAAATGTGTACACACATACGCATAACGCTATATTTATACTAATACTAATATATATATAAAAATATATATATATATATATATATATATATATATATATATATATATTAAACACATAATATAACTAAATAATATATGTCTATAATTTAGTTGAAGATTATTATTTTAATATTGACAGGAACAAGAATACAATGAATAATTAGAATATAATTTATAAATGTTTATTATTTACTGTATCATATTATGTATTCGTGTACTTTTAAATAATATAACAATACATATTTTCATATTACAATTATGTTATAAAAATATTTAAAATTGAATATCGTAATTTCCAATAAGGTCCACACTCATATTATGTACCTAGATGGTATTCCATGGATAAAATTGTCATTAACAACTAATCTAGTGTTCATATAAATTTCAATACCTAGGGTTTGTTGCTTTTCTTCTGTGGAGTTTGAAGTGAAAGCTGCGGCTGCGACCCCTAGCCTCTTCCTCTTTCTTAATATCAGGTATGCCCATTGGTGTTTCTGAAATCTGCATTGAATTTCAACACTCATTTTCTTCATTATAAATTTGATTCATATAAGGTTAATGATATTTTTATAAATTTGCCGTAATAGTATATTTTATCTTAATAATGTGATTTGTTTGCTATTCATGATCCTAATGATTTTCAGTTGGTAGTGGTTTATGACGGTGTGAAGCCTCAGTGTTATGATTGCTGTTGAGTTGTGTTGGTTTTGATGATAAATTTGTTGCATCACACCCAGTGAACAATAATTTATTTTATTTTGGTTTGAGTCGGTTTAGAAAATATAATTGTCTTTAATTTGTAGATTTTTTTTTTTTAACTTTATTAGCTTGATTGTTTTAATATTTTCTTGTAGGAGCCGTAGTAAAGAAATGTATTTAAATTGGTTCTATATTTTTTTTTATGTTCGATCCACTGTGTTAGACTTGGAATTGAAATCAAGCTGTTTGCTCTGTTAATGATAATGTACATGCTTTTCATGTAATGCTATGGAATTTTTCATGTTTGGGATTTAGGAGATAGAACAATGTTAAGTTGGAGAACGATATGATGATTAATTGTTTCCCTATTGGTTTGATTGCCTGAATGATGGCACTCATGTATTAGCTCTATCTGATCATTCTCCATAGCAAGTTGAAATGAGTTCATGGTTGGTTTATATACAGTGTATGACTTCATTTTGAACAAACTGTTTATCACACCTGATAAACCTTTTTGCGTATTAGTTACTCAATTATGTCCTGTTAGTATTTCACTTTTGGTTTTCACTGCATTTGTTCAAATTTGATGCTGAATTCATGATTGTAGATATTGATTGTGTTGTTTTTATGTTTCTCCCTTTTCACTGCTAATGTGATATGCAGACCTTACTAACTACATACTTATAAAAATGGCTTATATTTGAGCAGGATGGAATCTCAGGTGAAGCATGCTATTGTTGTGAAGGTTATGGGCCGAACTGGGTCCAGAGGGCAGGTGACTCAGGTTAGAGTGAAGTTTTTGGATGATCAGAATCGTCACATCATGAGGAATGTGAAGGGACCAGTGAGAGAGGGAGACATTCTCACCCTTCTTGAGTCTGAGAGAGAAGCAAGGAGATTGCGCTAGAGTCTTTTTGATTGTTTGATTCAGTGTTCATGTGAAACAATGCTGTTTTTTTGTGGTAGTTAGCAATGCCATATTTTATTGTCCTGAATCTGTTATTACACTGTGACACTCTATTTTTGATGTTATTGAGCTGGCAGAGTTTTGAGTAAAATTGTGGTTTGGGTTTTATGTACTGCTTTTCATTTTATGTTCCTTTTGCAATGGATGTGATCAATCCAATATAATTTTTGGCATTCTTGGTATCTAAAATATTACACTGGTGTTTTTTTTTTCCAATTGCGATGTAGCAAATTTGTTTATAGTTCAGCACTTTCGTTAAGATTTTCATGGTTTCAGATTGTTATCCACTTATTCATATTTCAAAGAAGCATCATGCTTTTAGATTAACATTGTCCACCGAATTTGTTTCTAATCAGACCTGAACTTTGATTTCTAAGGCATCTATTCTGCCAAACAATTGTCATTAAAACTTACAACAGATTGGCGGTGGATACTTGAAAAGTAAATAGAAATTCGGAATCACCAATTGGGGAGGGAATGTTTAAAAATTAAGAAATGACATTATATAGGGGAAAGTTCAGAATCTGATATAGGATGGTATTTATCTCCTAATGGTTTTAGCTTTTGGCATGGTGAATAATGGTCCTCTTGGTTATGTTAAATGTAAAAAAAAAAAATGAATTTTGCTTACAATCCTAGGATCCTACTTTTCAAGTTTTCATTCATTTTAACATCGAGGACTGTTCCAATTTTGTTCTTCACAAAGTTCTCTGGATGTGAAAAAGTGTTGGAACTAAAACCATATGATACGACAAGTCTGATGCTTTAAAATTTGTATGATAACAAAGATCGTTTGTCTTACAGTGTTGTTCAGTGTGCAGATATAATGTATCGATGGATTGTAATTCATTTCAAGATAAACAAGTTTTTACAAAGTAAAAGTCTTTTAAAAACATCATGACTTGCTTCCATTGTTTTTGAAGTAAATGAATCCAACCAAGTTCTTAACTATAAGCGTCTAATACATGCACATGCGCTGAATATAAACGTTTTTTCTTAAATATAAACGTTTATCTTTCTCAAAATTGATGAACCCTTTAGACTCACCAAAATGAATTTGTTTTCAAATAAAAGAGTAAATATGCTGATTTACTCTAATAAGCTGATTCTATGGCATGGCAAAGGAGAAAAGAAAAAAAGATCAATTTTCCGGCGTTGATACATAATATATAATTTGGTTAAATATGTTTTTGTCCTTCAAGTTTCACTGAAATTTAAAATTAATCCCTCATTCAAACATTTAACTAATTTAGTCCTTCATTTTGATCACTTTAGTCATTCATTTTCAGAAATACATATATTTAATCCTTTTAATCAAAATTTGTTTAGTTTATTTCAAGTTTCAAATGCATTTTATGATAATATTTGAGTTAACATTTAAGCAAAAATGAGTCAAACGATGTCAAATACTATCATGAAATGCGTTTGAAACATTAGATAAACTTAACAAAATCTGGTTAAAAGGACTAAATTCATACATTTATAGATATGAAAGACTAAATTGATCAAAATTTTCGAAGAAAACCATTTCCAAATTTCACTTAATCAAAAAACATATTTAACCCTGTACAATACGCGGGTAACATTATACAATTTTTGACAATTACTTCTTACACCCCATCATATCCCTTTCCCCACCCCTTCAAAATGTTTTCCTTAAAAGGAGGAAATGTTTACTTTCGAAAAAAAAATTGTGTAATTATTTATTATATTCCGCAAAATAAAGTTTGGAAATGGAAGGATATGGTGCAGGTAATCGCCCTCTCCATGTAATGAAAACAAAAGCAAACACATCCTACGCAAACCACCAAGGCCCAAGTCCACAGCCGAAGAGAAATACCCAAACCTCAATGGGCCAGGCCTAACCGTTCAACTTAGGGTTTTCGATCACTATAAATAACCAAATGTCAATTCGATAAACCTAGGGTTTGTGTCGTTGCAATTGCACTTGCAGCTTCTTCCGCCACTCCACTGCACCCTCTGTGCCTACAAACCAGTTCGTTCTCTCACATTTTTTTCTGCTTTTCTTCTTCTCATTCTTCTCTTCGCTAACTCTCTCTTTTCATTTTGCTCTGCAGCCATGGCGGACATCGTCACTGAAGCTGGGGCCGTTCCAGATCCCACCCAACTAGATGTCAAACTGTTCAACCGTTGGAGCTTCGAAGACATTCAGGTACTTATCACTTGCTGTTATCTAGTTATTAATCTTGCTAAATTCTAAAATTACACGACTTTTCATGAAAGTTTTTGAAATGTGTATCCATGTAGTTTGTTTATTATGAGATTTTCTTTAGTAATTAGGTTAGTGGTAATACTTTGACATTAAATTGATTAGACAGTTTTTTTTTTTTAATTTATCTTCCTTTTTTTTTGTTATTAGGTTAACGATATTTCGTTGGCTGATTATATCGGAGTGGTGTCCTCGAAGCATGCCACGTACGTTCCTCACACATCCGGCAGGTACTCGGTGAAGCGGTTCAGGAAAGCGCAGTGCCCCATTGTTGAGAGGCTTACTAACTCTCTTATGATGCATGGAAGAAACAATGGAAAGAAGCTTTTGGCTGTTAGGATTATCAAGCATGCCATGGAAATCATTCACTTGCTCACTGACCAGAATCCAATTCAGGTTATTGTGGATGCTGTCATCAATAGGTATGTTCTAGTGCCTGTAATTGTTTTTGTGATGTTTTTATGCACGGATGACTTTCTAATTGGTTTTAATTGTGTATATGTCGCTGGGATGCTGTAAACTTGTTTCTTTAAAAGTATGCGATGAAATTGGACACACATTAACAAATATTTTCCGTTTTTAATTTTTTGAACTTAAAATTTGTAGTATAATTTATTGGGGAAGTCAGTGTCTATTGATTTGGAGAATGGAATGATGATTATGAATTCCATATTGGTTTGATTGCCTCAATGATGGCGTTTTGTATTAGCTCTATCTGACCATTCTCGTAATTATATTTGTTACTTACTGTTATCTGTGCGTGATAAAATATTTTGGCTTGGGGGTAGAAGTTATTAAGTATGTTGACGTAAGAGCATTCTTTGAAGTGGTACACTGGCTGGTTATACTAGAAGTAATGGACATCCTTAGTTGATTAGGGCCACCTAATTTTAGGAATCAATGATGATAGTTGGAGAGTTGGAGAATGACATGATGATCATTTATTTCCCTATTGGTTTGATTGCCTGAATGATGGCACTTATGTATTAGCTCTATCTGATCATTCTCATTAAATAAATAAAAATAAGCTTATGATTTTTTTGCATCTGGTTTGAATTATTCTAGTAGTTTCTGTGCTAAAAATATATCATGAAATGTATTATAATTTCTTAGGTGAAATTAATTATCTATTTCCTTTTTGTTTGTTTTTACTGTTTCATGATATTTTGGTAGTTAAGTATGATTGGTAATTGTCTTTATCTTCTATTGTCGTAAAACTATATTTTATATTTATATAGTATTTAAAAGGGAAACCTATTATTTCATTTGTTAATAGTACTTCTCATGATATCTTTATGTTGTGATTTAACTATTTTACTTGTTTTTAATTGTTGATTTACAACTTCTGGGGTTAGGAAATTAAATTTTCGTGGCTTAGGTGCAATTTTAGGGTTGCTAGATCAATGATTTAGCAAATGGAGAATGACATGACGATTAATTGTTTCCCTATTGGTTTGATTGCCAGGATGATGGCCAAAGTATTAGCTCTGTCTGATCATTCTTCTATATGGGTTTAGCTCATTTTGTCTTTACGAGGGTGCTTTAGTTATTTTACTTTTTTTTTGTGTTTGTTTACTAATTCAGGTAAAGGGTATTCGAAGGTTTTGGGTTTAGTTATATTTTAAGCGGTGGAAGGTTAATGAGGAAGCACGTGGAGAATGACATGACGATTAAATATTTCCCTATTGGTTTGATTGCCAGGATGATGGCAAAAGTATTAGCTCTATCTGATCATTCTCCTATATGGGTTTAGCTCATTTTATCTTACGCGGATGCTTAAGTTATTTTACTTGTTTTTTTGGTGTTTGTTTATTATTAGTTCAGGGAAAAGGTATTCAAAGGTTTTGGGTTTAGTTTTATTTTTTGGGGTGAAAGGTCAATGATGCAGCATGTGGAGAATGACATGACGATTAAGTATTTCCCTATTGGTTTGATTGCCAGGATGATGGCGCTATTGTATTAGCTCTATCTGATCATTCTCCTATGTTTTTGATATTTTTGATATTTATTGTTTATTTGCTATTGTTTTATGGAATACTCTTCTGTTTTATGAAGTCTTCAGTTTTTGGTAATGTAGTGGATTAAATATTATGTTATTCTATTGTAGTTATTTATTTGCTATTGTTTTATCAGTGGTCCCCGTGAAGATGCCACGAGAATTGGATCTGCTGGAGTGGTGAGGAGACAAGCCGTTGATATCTCACCCCTACGACGTGTTAATCAGGCTATCTATCTTCTAACAACTGGTGCACGGGAAGCTGCTTTTAGAAACATCAAGACAATTGCTGAATGTTTGGCTGATGAACTTATTAATGCCGCAAAAGGTTCATCCAACAGGTATAATTTTTCTTTGATCAAGTGAAATTACATTATCGTATTTAATTATACTGTGTTACTTAAGGTTGCTACTTTATTTCAGTTATGCGATCAAGAAAAAAGATGAAATTGAAAGAGTTGCCAAGGCTAATCGTTAAGCAGTTCGAAGTTGTACTGTACCAGAGATTTTGATTCGATCTTTGTACTTCATTTATTACAATATCGAATATTGTGTAATACTTTTTTATGGCTTTAGTTTATTTTTAGTTCCTTTTAAGCAAGGATTTAAATGAAGGATTTTTTATTCTTGGACGTAAATTTATATTCCAAGACTTGAATTTAGTACCCTGCTTTTTGGATTTTTGTTATGATTTAAATGGGAATAATCTTTGATTCCCGTATTTTATTTTTGTTAAAATCAAAGCTGTTACATGGGCCACGGTAATGTCGGTATAAAGTATAATTCAAACGTCATTGTTAATTTTAATAACTATATTATAACGAAATGCAGTTTTTAATTTAACTAATATGCATGTCGGTGTATAATTGACTGTTTGTTCTTTGCGAATGAGTAAATGTAATGGAGATAAATATTAATCAAACTACCTTCAAATAACATTAACCGAAATTGAAGATGAAATACTTTGTCAATTCGATTGCCAATAGAAAAGTGATAAATAATTAATATGGTTACAATTAAAATATAATTTGTTTTGTGCTTTATCGTGTTCATGTGTTAGAAACTTAGTTAATATTGAGATATTTCAATATTAATTATTAATATTGAGGTATTTCAATATTATAATTTTTTTTTTTGTAGAATTTTAAAGAAAATTCAAATGACAATTCTATAGTTTTATTTTAAATTCTTTATGTTTTCAAATTTTTGTTTTGGTGTGTTTAGGCGGTTTCGTTCCATTTTGGTATGGGTAAATCTAACTTATTACTTTGTATCATTTGGCTAAGTTTCATCATGATGAAACTTTATGATGAAATTTTACTTGACATGAATTCTAGATTCTTAACTACTTGACTTAGATTCAAGTTTACTTGGTTTGGATTCAACTCGACACTGACTTTGTTTGACAGATTTTTATTTAGAATTATTTAAATTTCAAATTTGATTAAGTGTTTTGGTTTTGTTCAACTTGACTTAAAGTTAATATGGCTTGAGCATACCATGATCGGTTTTTATTAGTCTAAACTAACTTGGCGAAACATGGGACTAAGATGAATGTGGATCAGTCTTAACTTGGATCAATGTGGATTTCTACCAACACTGCCCGACCTTGATCAGGATTGACTTAACTTAATCAGCAATGGGTCTAACTTGACTTAACATAGACCCACACTTATTTGTTTAGATTTGGATCTCTCCCAGTACGATTTGACTTAGAATCAACTCAAATTGAGACAAAGTTAACTTCTATGTGTTCAAGCCAACTCAACTTGACTAGGACTATGACTTATTTTGCTTAAGTTAGACCAAACTCGACTCAACTCAACCTAAGTTTAGGCCGACTTGGCTTGACATTAACTCGGGTTAACTTGGTTTGAAATTACATGAAACTAACATTACATAAGTCTGACCTAGTGTTATCTTAGCTATATCTGACTTGATTTAACATTTTATAACTTGAAAATAATACCATTTAATGTAAATTGAAAAATGTTCTACAAATATACAATAATTTTTTAGGAGCTTTGATAAAAAATTAATGTTTAAATATTATTTTTCTCAATTTGAAAGTTATTTAAATTCTTTATTTAAAAAACAAAATGTGGTTTAGGTAGTTACTGATTAACAAAATTTGATTAAGTAAATTATTGAATTTTGAAATCCACTAAAAGAAATTATCAAATTTCGAAATTCGATTAAACAAATTACCGAATTTTGAAAATTATTTTTTACCCCAGTGAAAAAGTCAAGATTCATTAGAAAATTTTAGAAAACTTTGGGAGTGGAGAAGAAAAGTTGGAGGTGAAGGAAGAAACTCTGTATTTAATAAAATTGGACCCTTCATATAAATTAACAAGGGTCTTCGATAATTGGATCGGGTACTATACTAATAATTATGGTACATTTCATTTTTCATCATAGTTGTCGTGTTTCTCCATTCAAGGCTATTTCAAAAATGAATATTCAAAGCTTACAGTTAATGCACTAAATGAACTTACCTTTGATATCAATCTTTGTAATACACTTTCAAAACCACAATATCAACTTATAATCATCATTTTTGTTATATATAATCATATTAGATATAATATAACAATATTGTACTTGCAAATTTTATCCAATATATAGTAATTATTAAAATTCAAAAATATATAATTTTAAGGCTTAAATACCTTTTTCGTAGTGTTTGTTGCAGATGGTTCTAATTTTGACAGAATGTTTAAAATAGTCATCATTTTGACCGAATGTTTAAAATGATCATCATTTTCACAATTCCTGTTTTACTTGGTCCTTTTCTGTTATGTTGTTTAAATCAGTAAGGGAGCACTGTACATGTGACATTGTTTGTATTACGTTGCATTGGGGTGTGTTACGTGTACTGTACACCGTTCCTGATTTAAATGGCGTCACACAAAAAAGGACCAAATAAAACACGAATTGCATGATGACCATTTTAGGCATTCGGTAAAAATAAGAACCATTTTAAACATTCTGTTAAAATGAAAACCATCCACAACAAATACTACGAAAATGAGGACGAAAAAGGTATTTAAAGCCTAATTTTAATTACACCAACCACATTTTTCTCAACAATACATAACAAAAAACGAAAATGATTGCTTACATCTGTTTACTAATTTAATTATTATTATTATTATTATTATTATTATAAATATTACTTTCGAAAATATATGAATAATTTGAGATTATAATATATAATACAGTAAATTTCATTCATTATTTAATTCCTTTATATAACATTATTAAACTCTATTTAGACATTGTACTTAAATATTTAATATAATTTTAACTCTTAAATATAATTTTACAAAAAAGTTCCTATTAAAATATAATAATAATAAAATAAATATCTTAATAAAGTTAAAAAAAAAGCCGGCTAGTTTCATGTTGGTTCGGTTTGGATCCGATGATTTCAAACCCGAACCCGAATCGGATAATGTATTAGCTTGTATTCGAATCCCTACTAACCTCTTCGCCAACTCTTCCTCCCACACCAGATTAGAGCAATGACGGACCAACTCCAACTGAACCCTAACTCGGTGGCCGGACTCACTGAGTCCTCGGCGCCCTCCGACGATGATGAACCCTCTCTCAGCTCCCACACTCTCGCCGCTCTCAAGGAATTCCTCGCCGAGCAGCAGCGTCAGTCCGACGCGGAAGAAGGGTCCGAGGTTTCTCTCGTGTCCGAGAATTGGAATTTGAGCCAGTTCTGGTACACTCCAGAAACAGCGAAAACCGTGTCCGAGGAAGTTCTCACTCTCTGCGGTGGCGTCCACGCTCGCGTTGCCTGCATTGCTTGCCCTACTCTCTATGTTTATCTCAAGGTTTGTTTTTGCTCCTCTGATATTGTAATTTTATTTTTATTTTTCTTCTAATTAGTAAATGGGTTTACCTTTTTGTTTGAGTGTGAGTGGTTGGGATTACCGATCACGATTTTGGTATGAAATTTGCATGATAGTTGAAAAGTTATTGAGCATTGTCTTAAGAGATTGGATTACGTATGAAGTTTGCTTAGAACAAGTTTACTTGGTTCCAGTTGAAATGAACTTAGATTCTTTAAGTCTGATCTCATGTTCGAGGTTGATTGTTGCGCGTGAAAAAATTGTAACTGCAGGAAGACTCTTCTAGAGATAGTGAGTGAGGTTTTTCCGAGAAGATTACTCAGGTGCTAAGTCTGGACATTTTGGAGCAATAACATGATTACCCAAAAAATATATGAAGGTTGTTGTGGTCCTGGTTTAATTTGTAATATAAAAAGTCTCAGTGTAGAAAATGTTTGGAATTTCAAATCCTTATAGGTGGAGGTAGTTTATTTGTAATGCATTGAATCATGTATTGTTATTTATCATAAATTTGTGAACTTTTATGATAATTATTTAATAAGTAATACTTGAGATGTTATCTAATTTGTTGACAGAGTAAAAATCTTTACACTAACACAGTCTATGAAAATTAAGCTCATTTGAGACTGGTAAAGAGACGAAGAAGGCCTCATTTTCAGCAATTAGTCTTATCTAATGACTTCAATTAGAATACACTGACAGTATATATTTTTTACTCGTTCATACTATCATACATTTGTCAAATGCATGCACGATAAGATTTTTCATTTTTTTATAAGACTTTTAAAAATCATATTTAGAGTGTTTTCTAGTTTCTAATTAGTTGACAATGTTAAAAGATATTGTATGAAAATTATAATCCATTGGATTTGCTTTTGCTCTAACATTCTCTTTTTCCTTTCTTCAATCTTCAGCAAATGAATCCTGATGCTACTGTGCAACTTCTTGAGTACGACAAACGTTTTCAGCAATATGGAAGTGATTACACATTTTATGACTACAATCTTCCTGATGAAATACCATCAGAATTGAAACATTCCTGCAAAATTGTAGTTGCAGATCCTCCTTACTTGGTGAGAATTAATTGCTGACGTATTACTTTGTAAATTGGCGTCTTCTGTATCTTTTGCTTCCATTTCTGTCAATTGCTTTGTACTTCACAGAAACTATAAATGGTTCGATTGGCTGAGGATAAATTGATCAAGTCTTTTTCTTGTGAAAAATGATTTTTTTTTAACTTAAGTGTGCAAGTTGTTAAAAGAGTTTGAACTGTATACCTTAATTAAGTTGGATTCCTCCATCTCTGGTATACCTTTTCCCCATCGTCTCCTGATTAAAGTAATAACAGTACTGTGGTATGAAGCAGATATTCCTCCCCTGTACGTTTGATTGCAATTAGAAATCAATATGCAGCTAGTCTTTTATTTTGCTTCATAGAAAATTATGCCGTGTTGGACAAACCAAAGGCCGTGCTGTACGGTGCATTCCTTAACATCTCTTTTCAATGAGTTGAATTGCATGTTTCATGGATACATAGGTTTCTATATCTCATTGTGAACTAATTTAAAGCCTGTTTCGTGTATTCACAGCTTCTGGCAATGAATCACCAGTCTGCTTTATTTTTCCGTAACTGACTTTTGTATTTGTACTTGTTACTAGAAGAGGAACCCACAATGCAAGATTAAAAGAAAATCTGGTGTTATTTAAGACATGTCAAACCTTCTCTCCTTCCATCCTAATCTAAAGAAAAAAAGTTAGATTACTGCCTAAAGATTCATTTGGGTGAATAGCTTGACCAGAGATAAAAAAAAATCAGTCTTGAACCAGTATCGTAATCCCCGAATAATTTCTTCTAAGAAGTTCATCCAAATAGCTCCAAAATCTAGGAATAGGAGTGAATGTAATTGGTGAGCCTTTGTTATTCAATTTGTAATGGAATTTTTGTCCCTTTGGTGGTTGGGGTTGGGGTGGGGAGATAGAAAAGACATCAAGTGTGAGGCTATTAGACTGGCAGTATACAATACTTCCACCTTAAAACATAGTGACATAACTAATGATTTTCTTGACGTAATTATTTGGTAGTAGAGCAAAGAGTGCTTGGAGAAAGTTGCTGAAACGATTCGTCTGCTCATACAACCTGGAGAGTCATTTGTGCTTCTGCTGACAGGTATCAATGAATTTTATCATATTGTGCTTTTATCATTTCTCTAAAAATGATAATTTACTTGTAATGTTTATGACGAAATGATCAGTCTGAAGAATTACTAAGAAATATAACTGTATCCGTTGTTGGGTATTGTAATTTTTGTATTACACTTTTGTAGGGAAAGTGCAGAAAGAAAGGGCAGCAGAGATCTTGGGCCTGTATCCTTGTGGATTTAGGCCTCAGCATTCCAGCAAACTTGGAAATGAGTTTCGGTTGTTCTCTAACTATGACCCCGAAACGAGACTAGGAGGGTGGGAAAAATAGGTACATACTTTTCCTTTGGTTGCCTTGCCTTTCATGTCTCTGATTACATGTCTGTGTAAAGATTCGGATAAATGTGTTCTCAGTCTCTGAAAATTTGGTCAAAGTTAATTTTAGTTCCTTTATTTTAAAAGCGGTGATTTTGAAGATTTTATTCTTGACTTCATTGCCTTGAACGTGGACGAAATCCATTACATTTTAGAAAATACAAGAACCAAACAAACATTTACAATACTAAAATAATAAATTTGTATATATATTTTAAATTTTCCTAATTTGGTTGTACTCTTTCAAAAATTGTCTTATTTTTATGTATCTCATTTTTAAAATTCTCCACTCAATAGTCGTGAAAGTGGTTATAAACTTATATAATTAACATTTAATGACAGTTATAAATCGTCACAAGAATCACTTTAAAGGATCAGAAGTAAAGTATCTCCAAATTAAAGGGAAGAAAATAAGATAATTTTTTTAAGGGTTAAAGCCAAATTTGAAAAAAAGTTATAAAATTATGCCAATTTTTGAAGCACATCTTACCCTTAAGTTTAATATATTTCCCCTCTATAGCTGGTCAGAAACTCAATTTCATCCCATATGTTCTATAAGGAAGGTGCATATGAGAGTGAGTGTAGAATAAATTATATTCTATAAGGAATGTGCATATGAAAGTGAGTATAGAATAAATTGTGGTCCATTCGGGATTTTCCAATTTGAAAATGATAGTTGAAATATGATGTAGGTAGTAGGTGTATGAAGCTGCAGTTGCATATATTATGACGTTGGGTTGATTGGATGATCATGTTTGCCACTACAAAGACATTGAAGTTATTCTGCTAGAAATTTTGATAGAATATCAACGTTTCTGTGGATTGATATCAGCCTCTAGGCAACAAGTGTATTTGAATTTTTCAGATAATTGTCCAATATATTTTCCATTTGTCTCAATTTCTTGCAAGAGGCACAGTTTTGGGTCGTGTTAGATTTCTGATATTTGCAAGTTGAGGTAAGTCTTTGACTATTGTGAATGACAGCAGCATGTGCTGCCAAGGGCAATTTCGCTATGGAATCTAGTTGTGTGGTTCGGCAAGGATTTTTGTTCAACATCATTTTAATTTGAAGTGATTTATAGTAGTTTGTCAACAGTTCATAATTGACTCTGTTGCACAAAACAAAATATTGTTCCTAGATGTCAGCATTGAATTAGGGATGCTTGTATACTACGTTTTCTTTTCTCTTATATCAAGTTGCAATGATGATTGCAAGAAAGTTATTTATACTCTATTTTAAAAGATGAGTATAAAGTCCCATGAAGACTTTTTATATATTTTATCTATATTTTATATGAAGACAAAGATGAGTATAAAGTCCCATAAAGACTTCAGGACATTTTTGGCAGGCTAGTGTAGCTTTCATGGCAAATCCAAATTTAGTTCTTCATTCATTTTCAACGGTAAAACTATGTGAAATGATATTTTGGGAGCTATTTAAATATTTTAGTACAAAATAAAGGAGCACCATCTAAATTATTCTAATGCAGATAAAATTAAAAGATGGTTTCAGAGAAAAAGAAAATTAAAAACATTTTTATTCATCATTAAACATAGGCTGAAGAGACTGGAAATTAGGGTTACTGCTTTTTGTTTTGCTCTGGAGGTGGTTTCACAATAAGGACGGGTGTTCTTGCATGATGTGCACAGTAATCACTCACACTTCCAAGAAGTGTCCTGCAACCAAATGTACACATACATAGAATCATCACTCTTTCAAAGAAAATCAAAATTAATCTATGAATAAACTTAAATAAATGAAAGGATAAATATAGATAGTAATAATTGACATTTTAAATTTCAGTGAAGTTTTACATTGAACGAGTTCCACCTTGATTTTTAAAAGATTTTCTTTTAGATCAAATTGATTATTACTTTATAATATCATACTACTTTGATCAAAAGCACTAATAAATTACAAAACATGTCACATTAGTCAAAATGAATGTCAACATCCCCAGTATAAAAAAATGAAGAAAATTGAAAAAGTACCAATGTGGATTGGTGTATGAAGAAGAAAACTGTAAAAGAATATTTTTTTAAACTAAAAAAAAAACACTCAAAATGTAACATATAAATAAGAGATGAAAACTGTATTTTAACCTAAAAAAAGTATTTGCAAGGGCAGTAATTCAAACCTTTTGAGGGCACCAAGGCCACGACTCCCCAAAACAAGAAGATTAACTTGCATTTGTTCTGCTGCTTCACATATCATCTCCCTTGGATCTCCATTCAGAATCATGCTTTCTGCTTTCACCTGCATTTTCATCCTCATTCATGGAACATTATTATGTAATATTCTAAGTTCAGAGATCAAAATAAAATACAAAATTGTGTTTCAATCAAATCAAATGCATTTTAAGTATAATTTATATTCTTGTAGGAACTCAAAATTGGTCTTTTTTTCTTTAATTTTTTTAGAAAACAAAAACTTATTATGATTTCTGATATGTTTTGAGTAAATTTACTTTAAAAAATGTTTATTTAAAAGACACATTAATTTCTGTTTGTGTAATAGTATCTCTACTCATCAAAATTTTGTTAATCAATAATTAGTGTTAAAAATAAAAGTTTTGGCAAGGTAATGAGACAATTAATTAATTACCAGCTTATTATGACACATTTTCAATGCCCTTGAGAGAACAGATGCTGATTGTTCTTCTTGTGCTTTCTTCACTGAATCCACCACTACATTTGCAGGATAAAATGCTGCTAAAGCCACCATAAAAATCATATATTTTCTCCAAAAAATACACTCCAACAAAAAACACACACATATTTTATTCTTTTGCCTTTGAAATACACTTTTATTTTTCTTAATTGCTAGTCCTATTTACTTTAGGAATCACTTAAAAACAACAACATGACAATATAAACAAACCTAATAACACAATCGAAAAAAAAAAAGCACAACATAGTCAAAATATAAACAAATATTATTTTTTAAGAAATCAAAGATAAATTAATAAATACTTGAAAGACATGGATAAATTAATATATAGGGAATGAAAATAACCAGCTCCACCAGGTCCAACTGGGTAAACAAAGTTTTGAACTTTAGGTTCAACATGAACCAGAATCACCATGCCCTCATTCTCCTCTGTTGCTTCTCCCACAGTAGCCATGGCAGTGAAGAGGTTATCAATGGCCCATTTCAGAGCATAGAAGCTTCCATCACTCTCATCCACACCAACCATCACCTTCATCCTCATCCTTCGTTGTTCTTGTTCTGCTCCAACACTTTCTTCCATGGCTTTTCCTCGGTTTATCACTAACAGTTCAATCCTTCTATCACCATATTTATAATTCTATATCATCTTATTCTCACGGTTTTGCCCCTCACACTTTGCTTCTTCTGAGGTTTTTGTGTCGTTTTCCTCATGCAAATGTTTGAGACTTGGCAGCTCCACAGTCCATGTTTGCAAGACAGGTGAATACGTGTAAACCTTTTACATCAATGCTGCCATGCCCTTCATGCACAAATCTTCAATGTCATCATTATTCACTTCTATTATTGAAAAAAAGAGAGAGAATTTTTTTAAGAATAATTCAATATACACAAAAACTTATTTATAATATATAAATTTGTCTCACATATTATATTATATATATATATATATATATATATATATATATATATATATATATATATATATATATATATATAAAAAAATACATTTATT
>Ga0214542_1006537_pt1 | contig 21162 bp, 9 predicted proteins | sample CNSS1metaG_FD_160096 | JGI IMG/M metagenome (GOLD analysis project Ga0214542, IMG submission 160096) | Root nodule microbial communities from cowpea collected in UCLA plant growth center, Los Angeles, California, USA - CNSS1 | ecosystem: Host-associated > Plants > Roots > Nodule | place: USA...
TGAGAGCTTTGACTTACTTGAGCTTCGGAGATTCTTCTGCAGGTAACCCCTCCTGGGTTCAAGCCGACATGTACCGAATGGGAAGAGGCCAACTGAAGAGATAGCGGACTACATGGTGAGGTGATACTCGTGCCTAACTTATCTTATTTGTTCTCTACAGCAACATGATCTATTTGAAATCAAAAGAAAATATGTGGAAAAGAATATATGATGCAAAAATTTGCAATGACAGATAGTGTTTGAATCATTTGAGTGAAAAGAATGAGTGAATCAAAAACAGTTCACAACTTAGTATTGACCATTCCTTTCAAATACAATGTGCATATGCTCTTGGTTCAACTTATTTTGAGTCTTTGTTTGAGTTTAGTTTTGTTCATCTTGTTCTAGACACATTCTTTAGGTTCCCTTTTGTGTGCCATCCTTTATTGTTTTGCCTTTTTCTTACTTGTCTTGCTTGCTTATTCCATTGAGTTTGTAATTCAATCTTTCACTTGATGTTGTCCAATTCTTCCATTTGAGTTTTTCTTACTTTTTTGCTTTGTTATTCCTATGTGGAAGAATGTGAGTGCTCGTGGTTCATTTGGTTTGAAACTCACTGATTTGGCAACTTTGTAGGTGATTACCTTATCTTGAAGGTAAAACTGAGGTGAAGGAGGAATTGTGAGAAAAAACAAAGTGAATGACTCTGCTGTGAGGAGCACACACGAGTGAGTGGGACTTGAGAGCACTATAGTGACGTTGGAAGGAGTGCACCACGAGAGAATTCATAGGAGTGAGCTGGGGAAAATTTACACACTGGATCAAGAGCTGAGCAGCCTAGTATTCTTTTATTGTGTTGTTGTTTTGTATCATGCGTTTTTATGTTGTATTTTTTTATTTATTTTAGTTTTCCCTTTCATTTGGCTTAGGTGGGAAAATGATTTAGAGCAATCCCATTATTAACATTGAATTGTAATAGTTTTAATCGTGCTTAGTGTGAAGCATCAAGGGGTTCCAAAGGCCACTTTCATGTTTGTTTAGTTTTCTGTCTTTATGTTTTTTATGTCCAAGTTTTGCTTGAGCTTGTGATATGCATGTTGCATTTATTTTATACGTCTCCGTGATATCTAGGTGTCATGCCTTTAACACGTAGTTGACCTTCTTTTGGTCTTTAGGTTTTAATTTGTCCACATACTTTGAAAAATTGTTTTTCACACAATCTATTTTCCTTAGAATTTTATTGAGAATTTTTGTGAAAGAAATTTAGAGATCTCTGGCTAGGAAAGGCTTGGTTAGAAGCTTGTCCATGAGACTCACCTCCCTTTCCTAGGAGTATCTCTAGAAATATTTTCCTTTATATTCTCTTTAGTAATTCTTCAAATCTCTTTGTGAAAAAATGTTTTGCTAAAAGTGTTTCAAAAATTATTTCAAAATGACTTTTCCTTGCAACAGTGTGCATTTAGGTAGGCATAATAGTGTGCATTTAGGTAGGCGTAGTAGTAATAAGTGGCATCATACCATTCATAGTGACATTCCATTCTTTGGGGGAAGATATAGGACCAATATCATTTAGAGATTAGATATGGGATACAGAGAAATTGGTGCAACCATTGTTTAGTAAATATAGTCAATTTGACATTCTTAGGCATGTTACTTCTAGGTTTATCGGACGTGCATTCGAGTGGTGGCAAAAGAGATAGTCTAGAGTGCAAAAGGGGAGAGAATCATGCATTAACACATTTTATGAATTAAAAACATGCATCTGGAAACATTTCATTCCCCCTTCATTTAGGATAACTCGAGAGAAACAATCTAGGATAGAAAACTTCATTGACATAGGTGATGCATTCATCTAAAATCTTGCTAAGTTTTCTAGACTAGAAAAAGATTTTAAGAACAATTTGGCCTTGTTCTTTAATGAACAAAGAGAGAGAAAAAAAGAAAAGAGAGCAAGAGAAAAGCTTGAAAAGCTTCGAGAGTTTGACAAGCAAACAGTAATAAAAAAGCATGAGAAGCTTCGTGTTGAGAAAAAGAAAAGAGAGCAAGAGGAATGTGAGAAAAATGAGAAGAAGAAAAGAGATGAAGAAGAGAAGGCAAAAGAGGAGAGTCTTTGAAAAGCCAAAGAAAAGAATGAGAGAAAAGAATTTGAAGAAAGAGAGAAATTAAAACAAGAGAGTGAGTTTGAAAGAAAGTCCAAAGTGATAGAGTTAAAGAGTAATTCAAACCCAAGGGAACTCATTATTAGTGATTTGGTGTTCAATCCTTCACCAATTCCTTCCATGAACACCCCAGTTCCAAAGGGAGTTATCCCATCTTTAAACTCTTCTTACTTTTTTCATTAAATCTTTTGTTTTGTTGCCTTCTCCAACACTTTGTGTTCCATCTCATTCACTTATTTCATAGTCCTCAAAATATTGTGCCAAAATACACTTTGACTTTAAAATTCTTTTCAAAAATCATTTAAGTCAAAGTGCAAGACACTATTTGTGTGCAGTGGGCTGGATATCACCTTTTTCAACCTTTATAAGCCCATTTTCACACATTGCACATCAATGTATGTTGCATGGTTTCAAGGATTTTAATATAATTTTGTTTGATGATTATTGCAAATATGTGTTTGCTCCTAGCGGAACCATAAATTTAGTTGTTGTGAGCTTTACCAACCCTCTTGATCTGAGGACAGATCCTCTTCAAGAGGGACGAGATGATGTGACCTCATTAAGGCTCACAGCTTGGGCCATTAGTTAGGCCCATTTCTTTTAATTCTTTAATTTTCTTTATTTCTTTTATTAAATAAATGATTGTCTAAATTGGGTTGTTTTTAATGCAGCCCATTTCCAACCCTCTTCCATACACATACATTTGGATCATTAAATCTCTCCACGTGGTGGGCCTTGGAAGTCCTCCAGCCCAAGTTAACAACACCTGCAGCACGCATGTTTCTACCACGCGAGAGAGGCACTTTGAATTTAACATTCATCTTGGGCTCGCAAGTGGCAGCCCATTTCCATTCCGCGTCAGCATCACCACACATTTCTATTGGGTCAAGGTTCATGCATCATATATCAGCCCAATTGAGTAGCGGTGCAAGTCTTTTGGTTCTCGTCACTTAATGATTCTGCAGTATGAACAACACTCGCTTCCTCTTTCTCTTGGAGCACCGCTAGGGTTCAAACCCATGATAGGGTTTCTTCACGCGTGACCTCACGTCCCATTTCAATTTGCCAGCCCCAAATAGCGTGCTTCTCCTCCCATTAGCTAGGGTTCCAGTTTGTTCCCTCACGCATCCAACCTGCAGTTAGGGTTTGCTTGTAATCACGTTTTTCGTCCCTTGCTTCTTCTCTTCATTATGAAAGTGGCAAGTTACCATTCTAATAGTTAGATTTGATGAATATAAGAGTGAATTTTCCCCCTTTTTCGTCTTAGCTCAAACCCTAAACCCTAGATTAGGTTTTAACCTCATCGGGTTTACCAAACCAGTGAGAAACCAGAGAGATCCGCACATGAATCTCTGTTTACAAGTCTTTCGTTGCGTTTCCCTCGCATTCCATGAGTTTCAATCGGTAGAACACCGATTGGAGAGGCTTTTCGGCGAATCCCGCGACGGAGCGGCCTCATCAAAACTCATCTTTACAAAACATCAAATAAAATCCATAAAGAAAACTCCTAATAAAGACTTCCCCGAGTTAGCCCATCTCTGGCTCTATGCCTCACCAGCATCACCTGCAGCATCATCTGTTGCCGTGTAATGAATTACATGATCATCGGCAATCACAAACAGATAGGGTGAGCTAACATATAAATATAAACACATACCTCACAATTCAACTATACACACATTCATCAAAGAAACTTCATCCTCTGATTCCACAAAGCATGGCCACCACCATGTTTATCCACGTTCTACATCTTTGAAATGATAACCTTAAGATATCATTTGCTGCCACAAGCCACAACTCGTGGTTCCACCATCCACAAGCCACAACTTGTAGAAATACGTGAGGAAATATCATGCTACTAACCACACTCCGCAACGTCAGGTGGAGTTCCCAATATGAACCACAATTCGTACTCTCTACACAAGACTAGCACATCACTGGTCACAACCTATAATTGCTCAATTGAGTGGAAACCCTCCATACGAGCCACAACTCGCACACTCACACCTATAACACTCACCATTCCGAGCCACCACCACTCAAGGAATGCTTATGTTCATCCTCCATCTCGAGCCATAACTCAAGGGATATGATTCCGAGCCACAACTCAAGGAATGTAATGTGTTTACCCTCCATCCTATGCCATAACTCAAGGGATGCCATTCTGAGTCACAACTCTAGGAATGCTCCAGCAAGTTCATCCTTAAGGTATCACTCAAAGTCTTATAGACTATGCATATCCAAACCACACAAGCCTTTGCCTCTACATTATCGGCTGGCGCTACTCCAAAACCGTCGGGCGAAAGCCAATTGCAGACTGTGTGGCCGAAGCCTCTTGTCGCCAAGCACCATGCACCTCAAAAGTTCCTTCCTCTACAATTATCGGCTGGCGGGACACACCTCACCGTCAAGCACCACACATTCTAGGACCCCTCTAATTTTATAGCTTTCACCTGGCAGTTCAGACTTCACTGCTAAGCGCTACACCAATATAACGAATTTACTGGTTTTAGGCATAATAGAGCTACTTGTACTCCCAATCCAGGTATCTAACCACACAACAACCTTCACAAAGTTACTCATGTCCTATTCCACAATCTTGAACCCCTCACTTCTTAAGTCCTCTTCAAGGTTTTTCCTCCCATATGGATTCCCTAACTTAAGGATACCAATACATAGGTTTGATTAAGGTCAGTCGTGCTTCTCCACAAGATGCTACAGTCAACCCATCCTAACCATATTCCATCATTGTCCTGAAATACTACCTCCATGTGCACCTAATTCCAAGCCATATAAGAATTAAGCTTTAGCCTTTAAATACACCTCCTATCCAACTCAAGCAACTCCACTTAGCAACTCCAACTCCTAATTATATTATGCCTCTTAATCAAACAAGACTCTAGTTTTTATAATACCCCTACTACACTGTTGTGACTATCATAATTCTTCCAATCTCACAATTAACCCATAATTTAATTCATGCTATTATTCATTCCTTTGTCACCTTAGTCCCTTATCCATAACTCCACAATTCCCTTACACAAACATTTTTGCCCAACAAAACCCCAACTCTGCAACTGCACCTCATAGCCACGCAATGCCCATTTACCTGCGCTGGCACTTGGCAATCAGATTAGTACCGCCAGGCGATGCATACCATTCTGGGGAAACTCTGAATTTCTAGCTCCTTGAAGCCCCTAAAAGTCCCCCAAATGTGTTTCTAAGTATGTCTCCACAATTCCACTGCCAATCAGGTTTCCAATAGTACCTAATATCAATTTAAGTGCACAATTTCCAGTTTGCTTAAGGTAATTCATGCATCAATTAGTCATATGCTCACAATCCCAATTAATTCCCAACTCTAACATGTGTTCATACCAATATTTTCTCAATTGCCTCAAATCGTTGCAAGACTCAACAAACAAATGCATCCAAAATTCAACTCATAGTTAAGGTCCTTTTCCCCTCGATCAGAATCATCAAAAATAACAAAAACCAAGACAATCTTGCTCATGTCACTTGGCGAGTATTCATCACTATCAAGCCATTCATATGAAAACCTAGAAATTGGATGAGAAGGGTTGTGTCGCCTGGCGACCAGTTCATGCCGCCAAGCAGTTCCTCATAAAACCCAAAATTAGTCATAATTTCACATGTGTCGCTTGGCAGCTTTGAAAGCCCGCCAAGCGATTTTTGGAAATTTTCCAGAAACACAACAAAAATCTAGAAAACGTGAACAAGATTTCATATGATTCACAATTATGTAATTCAAACATAAAACATAAACACAACTCCCCTAATTTGGATTCCTAGCTTCCAATTGCAAACTTATTATCCTTGGTGATAGCAAAAGTCCCATTTCTTGACTCCTACTTTTCCCGCGTCAATTACCTTTTTCTGATCCTACTCATTCACGCCAAAAATAAATTTTGCCAAAAAAAAGAAGTTATTTCTTCTTAGCCAAGGTTTGAACACACAATCATCCACTTTCAAAGCAAGCGCAAAACCAATTCATGTTCAATTCCTATAAATCTAGGATTATATTATCACTCATCATGACAAGTATATTATTAAAAATAATGAACAATTAAATTAACACACAATTGGCATTCACAAGACTCGAACCCAAGTTCCCTCATAATAACCAAGTACTCTCAACCATTTGAGAGTACTTGATAAACCTGCACTTAATAAACCAAGTACTCTCAACCATTTCACAACATTCGCTTTTGTCTTGATAAACCTGCACATGCATAGATAGCTCAATTCATATTTGCATTCCATTAGGTCACCACGTTCTGCATTCATATGTAAAGAGATTAAGCTATCACATTTTCAGTAGTGGATATAATTGTTGGCACAAGCAAGCTTGAAGCAAAGATTTGATAAAGCCAAGTGCATGAAGATTACATGTGGTTGATAAAGATTGATGAAGATCCGCTTGATGATTATGTTTCAATTGTAATGATTACATGTTATATCATGTTGGGAGGTTATATGACATAGGTTAGATGTCCTTTTAGTCTTAGTGTGTCCTTTTTAATCTGTTAAAAAAGGGTTTTAACAGGTTCAAAGGCTTGTTGTATATAGTTTCTGGTATGAATGTATTCAATCAGTTGAATTGTGTTTCAATCGACTAATTTCACTTAAGTCAAGTGAAATCAACTGATTGTACGAAAAATTCAACCAATTGATTTCACTTAAACCAGACTATATAAGTTATGTTTTTGAGAGCAGAGGCACGATTCTGAGTTTTTTAGCGCAAAATCTTGTCATTCATCATTAGAAAACTCTTTCTCTCTGCATTACCCAACTGCAAGGTGATGATTGAAGATCTTGGTTGATCTTAGAGGCATTTTGGCTTGGGATTAGCTCGAAGAACTTGTGTATGGTTGGCTAGGGAGAGCCACCATAAGGTTTTGTAGTTCTTGTGCCTCTAATCATTTACCTGATGTGATTTCAGGTCTGTGAGTGTGATTCTTGCATGGTGTTAGGCTAGATTTTTGTGTGAGTCAAAAATCTTGTGTGTTTCTTTGTTCAAAAGTGAAATCTTGGTGTGTGATTTGTAAAACTTTTGAATATAGTAGAAACTAGGCTCATGTTGTCCTGGTACACTGGAAGTAGCTCTATGATTAAGTGAACCAATATAAAAACAATTGTGTCATTCTCTTCTTTTCATCTATTTCACTTTAAATCCCTTTAAAAAACTTAAGAAAACCAAGTAATTCGTTTTTTGTTGTGATTTAATACGTTTATGTGTAATCTGGTGTTACATACTTGTTAGAAATATAGACTGGAACAAGTCTTGCGTGTAAAAGTTTGTTGTTTGAGTTAAATCTATAAATTCTGCATTCTACATAAATTCCTTAAATTTTAGCCGATTGATTTGAAATTTTGATCGATTGTTTCATAGGCCCAAGAACAAAATAGTCTATTGTTTTATTTTTTGACCGATTGAAAGTGTATTGTTCTACAACTTTTGCATTCAAATTTTACACTCTATTTGATTCAACCAAAAGGGGTTTTAAGCTTTTGAAAAAGTTTTAAACAGCCAATTCAACCCCTCTTCTTGGCTTAAATCATCATTTCAAACTAACAATAATTCTTCGCTATTTATTGTTATTTCTTTATTGTTTTGCTTATTAGATGTTGGTGCTACCAATTAGTTAACTCAATCTTGTCTCATTAGAAGCATTTAGACATGCAGCTACATTATAGTCACACACATGCCTTTATCATCTTGCATTCACGTAGATAAAGAGACCATATTGTCATAGTCTAGTAGTTCAATTCTCATTTCATCCCAGCAACTTTAAAACTATGCTAATCATATTAAAAGAAATTTTGATAGTGCATTTTGGGTTTAGGATTGAAAGTGTGATTTCAAGTTCAAATTAATTTTGGCATGATTCATTAATATCTTTTATATCCTTGCATCATTCTAAAGATGGTTCATAGCATTGCATTGACATTTCTCATAGTTGCATTTCATGCTTTGCATCTTTATCACTAAAATTAGTCACGCTTTCTTGTTACCATGTGGGTTTGCTAGGTAGAAATTTCTTTTTACATATGTGTTGATTGTTTGACTTGCACTTCTTGTTCTCATACATCATTCTACACTTGATTTCAGCCTTGCATCTGCTTTAGCATTTTAGGAACTCAAAATTTGTTCTAGGCACCTACATTTAGTTGCATAATTCATTTTAGTAATATAGTTTACTTTAGTTGCTTGCATTCATGCATTTCATTTCATAGTTAAACTCTTCTAGACAATAGAATCAAGGTTCATTTTCTTTTATTTTATTTCTTTGTTTTCATTTTAATTTCTCCCTTTTAGTTTTATTTTCTTTTTAGCAATAAATTATGCAAGCTATACTTAACACGCACCATTTCCTTTTATTTGATACCTACGGTTTCCCTCTACTTCATTAGGGTATTTTGGATTGTTTGCTAAATTCTAGCGCGACTAAAAGAGCTTAACTATGATTAAGGTGACAATCAATTATGAGAAGTATTCACTAGTACAAAAAATAAGGAACAACAAAGATATATTATGATGATTTATTTTGAAGCATAACCGATGATGGCCTCAACTAGAATTGATTCTCTACACTTGTTCAACTCATGACCCGTAATAAATTTTAAGTCTACCCATTCTCGTAATTTTTGCATAAATCTACACCGGATATGTAAAATGACCTAAAATATGTTTCATTTTAAAATTGTATGAATTAAAATCTTAAAATTCACTTTTTCTTGTTGTCAACACCCAATTTCATCTGCGTGAATAAATTTATTTTCGAAAAAAATTAAAAATTAAAAAATGTTTTTTAGTTAATGGTAAATAAAAAATGGGTGAAATAAAATTTTCTTCAAAGATTTTTAAACTTTAATTTTAGCACAAAATAAAAAGAGAGAGATGAAAAAAAAGAAAAAAAGAAAGAGTCCAAATTGTTTTTAATTATCACACCCCTCCTCATGAGCCCAACAACCTAACATACTTTCGTCCTCACTCTTTGTTTTTCTACCATTTGTTCCTAATAGAGAAAATAGTAACATGATTCTGATAATTAGAAGCAACATCTCTTCTAATAATTAGAATCAATATTAATGATGATGATTAACATCGTGCTCTGATTTGCTGTGATTTGATTTTCGTAATGTGCTCTACTATCATGATCAATTCTCTCCTTATATTGATATTGCAATGTGTGGATATATATATATATATATATATATATATATATATATATATATATATATATATATAAGTACATATTCATATAAATGCATAGTCTATCATGTGGAAAAGGGAATCGACATCAGAAAAAAATATTTTTTGCACTTCTCTAATTCTTTCCCATCACCACTCACACATACACCCCTCCTTTTTATCTCTCTTTAAAAAACATATTGAAGGAGGTAGAAAAAAAAAAGAAAAGAAGAGAAAAGGTGGTCGTAATATAAAGAAAAAGAGAGCGAGATTGAGAATGAACAAGAGGAATTGAAGAGTTTGGAAGGTACGCCACTCCAATTTTTTCTTTTGATTTGTGAATTCTCAAGTTTTATTATATTTTGTTTTAATATCGTACGTGTTTTTTTTTTTACAAATAACTTTGGCATTTTCTGTTAGGGACATTATTTTCTATTGTTTACAAATATTTTACTCTAAATTTTACAAAACCTATGTTCGTTCGGTTGCTTGCGTCGCGTGACACCCATTTTCCAATTTTCTTTTTCTTCTATATATATAACCAGAAACAAAAAATATTTTTTTGTTTTTTCCGCCCGTTCGCGTCACATGACACCTATTTCCAAATAATTTAAAAATCAATAAACAATTATAAAAAAAGTTTTCAAAATTATAAAAAAAAAAATCAAATCAACAAGTTTCTCAAATAGTTGTTTCATTAAGAACTACCTGATCCCATATTTTCCATTATGAATGGAAGTATGTAGGAGGGAGATTAATCGTTGTTGGGTTCAACTAATAAAAATCAAATCTTTTCTCAAATAGGTTTTTATAAAGAACTGTGTAACCCTGATTTTTCATTGTAAATTGAGATATGTAGGAGTAAGGATTAATCCTTGTTGGGCCCAAAAAATTAAAAAAAATTAATTTTTTTGTACATTATTGGAAAAATAAACATTTTGAAAAATCACATTCTTTTGCACTTTTAATTAAAAGTATCATCTTAGAACGGATGTTGTGGGTTGCTAATATCTTTCCCACACTTAACCGACTCCCAGACTTGAAATCTAGTTGTTTGCAGACCTTGTCTTATCACTTTGGTTTTCCCGTAGTGTGGCAACTCCAAACTCTATTTTTTTCACATTTTATTTTTGGTTCATCGTACCGTTGCGATTTCGGCTGTAACACTTGTAAATCCAACAAAACTAAACTATATATCTAAGATATTTTACTTCTGTACATAATCAACATAAGTCATGGAATGGCCCAAAAAGCTTCATAATTTATAAACAAAAAATTACAAGGGTCAAGCATATGATAAAAAAAAACATTTTAGGTATAAGAGATAAACTCAAACCAGCAAAAATTTATTATATTTAATGTCTTCACATTAGCCCTATTTAGTATTAGTGCTTCGCATTTTGAACCACTTGTGGCCGGTTATCTTCGACTTTCAACCCCAACCACTAGAGCTTTCTCATAAGCCCACTAAGCAAAAGACTCAAACTTTTCAGTGGCAGCTCAAACAACGAGAGTAACAACGTAAACAACAAAAGCGACAACATCCTTGGCAAAGTTGGTCATTGTCCTTGTGAAGTCCTTAACTACGTTGATTGTTGGGGTGGCTACATCATTGGGCCCAAATGTTGAGCATATCACTCCAATGCACACGACAAGGCACACTACCCAAATGTTTGGTGTTCATGACTTTTTTCTTGAAATTTATTGAAAAGCTTGTGTTTTATTTTCGATTATGATACTATCATACTTGTGAATTTTGACTTAGTCTAAACCAATTACCACATTTCCTAAGTTCTACAAATTCCTTTGGCTTAGTCTAAATAAACTATAACAAGAAAAACAAATATGTAAGGACTTAATAGTTCTAAAGAATACCTTTATTATTAAATCCCTAGGGAACCCACTTCTCGCTACAAGCGTTGAATAATCTCTATCACATTTCATAATTTCTACAAATTCCTTTGGTTTAGTCTAAATAAACTATAACAAGAAAATCAAGTCTGCAGGGACATAATAGTTCTACAAAATAACTTTATTATTAGATCCCAAGGGAACCCACTTCTTGCTGCAAGCACTGAATAATCTCCTCCACAATATTGATATTTTGGGTTAAATATGTTTGTAGTATTTAAACTTGGACATCAAATTGGAATTCATACGTGTTTTAAATTTTGGTACATTTTGGTTCATAAACTTTAAAAATAAATACCTATAATCATTTAACCCAACGAAGTTAATTTTATTTGTTTTACGTGTTAAAGGACTTTCAAGTTTGCATTTGAGCTAGAACATTCAAACATTATAAATAACCTTAACTTTCAATTTATGGTTTTTGAAATGGATGGATTTTAGAGTTGGATTAAATTTATATTAATCCACTTTGTTAATTACATTAAATATCCACTTTGTATCCATTGGGCTTAAGCCCTAACATCACACAATATCAAGTTTTAAAAGAGTTATCTAGTTATGTGACCTATTGGCAAGTGCACCAAGTCAGTTGTAGTATAGCCAAATGGGGGTTATCGTATCCACATGGATTAACATGTATATTATAGTTAGTTTTTAGGTTTCGAATTTTGAAAATATTGATAGTAGTATATATTATATATAGATTGAATGGAATGGAGACTATGATTGGGTTTCATCTCTTCTTCTTCCATTGCACCACTGATCTTGTTTATTTACTTATGCAAATCATTCAATGTCCCGGGAATCTAGAGCCTAAGATCATCAAACTTCAGTATGATCCTTTAGTGATTGCTTGAATGAATCACTTGCATTAAAATCAGGATTCTATAACCAACTAGAGCCTTAGATTCATTCCTAGCATCTAAAAGCATAAGGAAAATCAATTCGACTACAACTTGGAATTAGTTCCCACTCAATCCTAAGCTAGTGAAATAAGATGAATGATCATATGATCCAACAACAACCACAAGCTAATTCACAAACATATTGAATGAAAGCATAGATAAATATCCAAGAAGTAAGAATACATAGAGTTAAAATTGATTTCATCCAACCTTGACACGAGGGAGTTTAGCTACTCATAGAATATTGCAATGTAATCCCAACAACATCGAAACATAATATTTACAATGAAAACATATCTCTCGAGCCTTCAACATTGTATTCCTACTATGCTACTACATATTTAATTCTCCACTCAATGCCTAAAATGAGAACATGAGGTTTGTATTTATAAAATGTTCAGGGTGGTGCTCAACTCCAACTTTGGCGCTAAGTTGCAGAGGTTTCCCTCTATATGCAGGGTTTCTCTTAGTCGCTTTAAGTATTCAACGCCATCTTCTGGTTAAGCTGCAAAAGTTACATTCCACATGTTTCCAAACCGCCTTTCTTAGCGCTCAGCAGCACATTTTGGGCTCGAGTTGTAACCCCCTTTTCTTAGGTTGATGCTTGAGGTTTCCTCATGAGGGTTTCCATAACTGTCTTTGTAGCTCTCAACACCATTTTTTGGGCTTAAACTGCACATCCTTAAATTCTTTGAGAATATTTGCAAAAATATAACAAACACATCAATTTCCTTATTTTCTTACTTCTCTATTCCCAATTAAGTAATCTAAAGTAAAAGGGATTGTTTACTTACAAAGCATGATCAATTAAAGCATGATAGGTGTCAAATTTATGTGAGAAATTACATGTTATAGACATTTATCAATGGGATTGACCTAATTGAAGTGACGTGCGATCAACCTAACTCAACTTGACATGGTTCCAACTTGATGTATGCCCAATGTATTAAAAAATATAGGCCCAATTGAACTTGGACCGACCTAGCCAAGTACATCTCGATCCCACTAGAGCCTGACTCAACCTGGATTAATGAAACTTCCATTTGCCATCCTTTTTGGACACCAAAAAAATTGGTACATCACAAGGCTGCCCTCATGATTTATAGCTCATTTTCTATCTATATTCTTCAACACTCATGTGTCTTTGTTGGAGCCTTTGGAACTTGTTCGTTAACTTGTTATAGTATGAGGGAATATGTCTCTTCTTGAGGGTAGTTTTGAGGTCATTTTAATACGAGACTAAAGGATCATTGTCGGGATGTCTATCTTTCACTAGGGAAGGCCACCTACACATGGCATATCCCTAAAAACTAAGGGTGACCAAAGGCGGCACTTGTTGGCACTTATTAACCTTTAAGACACAATCACCATCAAAGCACCTTTTATTTAGAAATAAAATGTTACTAAGTAGGAGATGAAACAACATTAAAGGCTCTTTCAAGAACCCCAACTAGGTCAAATAACAACTTGTAAAATATCAACAAAAGAAGTAAATCCTCTTTTGGTGTTTGTCTCTTGAAATCCTTGCTCTTTTTCCTCGAGTGTTTGATGTCTCCTTGCACACGTCCACTTATAGAAGCACCAAAGAGTAGTACTCCTTCAATCTGATACTCCACTTCTTAAAAGGTTACCTTAAGAATTTAGTTCATCTTCATAATAAAACACTACGCCAATATGATTTCAAACAAAGAAGTCAAAGAGTAATAAAAAAAAAAAGAAGATTAATTTGAAATGCTAAACTCAAGAAGAGATAATTATGACAATAAAAATGATAAAGTATAATTAAAGCTTGAAAGAAAGAAGCTCACAAAAGAAAATATTTAGATTGGCATTAGAATGGATTACAAAAACAAAAATAAAGGCTAAGAATGTGAAATGTAAACTTGTTCTTTTCCTTTTTTTTTTTATTTCAAGTGAAGAAACAATGAATTCAATGAAGATCCCCATTGGACACAAATTTAACCAATATGTAAGTGTGAAGGTTCACTTTAATGAGCAAGTTCAATTTTCATTTTCTTTTCAAGGTTTAAGTGAATTTAATGAGGTTTCCATTGGACACAAATTTAACCAATGAGGTTATATAAGTGTTGTAACATCCCTACTAGAAATTACTTAATAAAATAAAATAAAATAAAATAAATAAGAGTTGAAATTCAAACGTCATGATTTTTATTACTCCCAAACGCGGGAAAATTTAAAATAAAATCCAATACGCCAAAATTTAAATGAAACTATAATATAATGTATTACAAGTTCCAAAGTTCGATAAACAAATGAAAATACAGTAAAAAAACCCTAGCTCATAGTATCCCAAGCTAGCCCTCTCTCCACATCTACGCATCAGCAGCATCACCTGTAGCATCATCTGCTCCCGTGTAACGAATCATACGATCATCGTCAATCACAAACAGAAAGGGTGAGCTTATAAAAATTAAAAAAAAATTAACATATAATACATCAGAATAAAAGCAATACACCCATCTTATTCAACCTAGTTAGTTCTTGGCCAAGACCTTAATCCCTAAGGCTTTTCAACCTTCATAACAGACAAATAGTTAGCCTCAGATTCAGGATTTATGATGCTCACACGAACCTGCCCACTCGTGGTCCTGCCTCTACGAACCTCCATGCTCGTAGTTCTAATCTACGAACCTCCCCGCTCGTAGTCCTGCTCTACGAACCTGCCCGCCCGTAATCCAACACACGTGATCCACCAGCTACGTACCTCCCCGCAAGTAGCATCTCTCAAGTGTGAGCACGGAATATACGAACCTACCTCGCTCGTATCCCCACACGAGAGTAACAAGATATGAACCTCCCCGCTCATATCATCACGTGTTCACCACCATCCACGAACCTACCCGTTCATGGCACAGCATCTCCCAGTCCAAGTATAGCATCATTGTGTAAAACAACACACACAAGCCTTATCGCCTGGCGCAACCTAAGCGCCGCTAGGCGAAACCTGCACAGACCGCCTAGCGGGACCCCCTCGTCACCAGGCGCCAAGCTCCAGATAGACCCACTATTTTAGGTCTGTCGCTTGGTGGGTCACATCCTACCACCAGGCGCCACGCATTGCAAGAACCTCCATGTTGCTCCTATCGTCTAGCTCTTCTCTTCGTACTGCCAGGCGCCGTGACAGTATCGCACCAGCGACTGGTTTTCCTTGTACACAACATAGCACATCAAACTTAGACACCAAAATACACCCACCACAATCATGTTCTCTCATTCATTATCCTTTGATTTGTGAAGTCTTACCACACCACACATGGTCCATTACCTAGACTCCAATTTCCCAATTCCTTCTAGTCTTGTCTTAAAAGTCATCCCGCATGCTATTGCTCTATAAAGAATTTGTTCCACTTTACTGCTTTAATACACAATTCAGTATCTCCCACTCCATAATTTATTATGCCTCATTGCAACAACCCTACAATCTCTACTCAATTACTTTTCCCTTAAGTCTACACGCCTTATGATTTATAGCTTAGTCAATAATGCATAATTATCCTCCTCCCACATAGTATATTTTTTCCATAACCTACACTCTCAATCAAAATAATACGTGCTTTATTCCCTAGTGCCACTCCAGTTTTAGTTTCAATTATACTTTAACACACCTATATCATGATTATTATTGAAATCTCCTTCTCATTTTTTCGCCTCTGCATTAATCCTCCCTATTCCTTCCACGAAGTTCCCCTTCTTTTTATTCTCAATCTCTCTTTCTCCCTCTCGCAGGCCATCACGTAACTGCAACCAACCATGTCTGTCCACGGACGCTACCAAGCAGCATGTCAGTACAAGGCCAGAAAACTCCCGTTTCTGCACTTACGAATCACTCGAATTTCCCAAAATTCAATCCAATTTTCCTATTCACCAACATACAACAACCCCACACAATTTTATCAACTCATACCCCCAATCATATTATACTATACGTACCATAAAACCTTCACTCACCTCTTCATACCCCAAAAACCAGAATTTGATGGAACCCTTTAATTTGAAACATGATTCAGCTTGTTTACATCCTCAAATTGTAATTCACAAGCACCCCAACACTAACAAGATCACAACATTTTCGCAATCACACATACATGGGAGTATATTGAAATGTCAACATATCACAAATGGTATAAAACGCCAAAAAACTGTGACCCACACCATGCATCACCTGGTGGTTATGTTTCATCGCCAGGCAATTCAAGACAGAGCCCGAAAAACTGGGTAAGGATGATGCGTCGCCTGGCAGTAGGGGATAAGCCACCAAGCGGTTTCTGGGTAAAATCCAGAAACTTACGAAAAACAGCACAAATGGAAGGGAAATTCATGCAATTTCGTTCATACATGGCATAGTTTATCATATCCAAATAAAAACCAACGTAAAAAGCTCCCCTTACCTGGATTCCTTGCTCAAATTCGAATTGAATGGGTGTCCTTAATCAAAACTCTCTTGACCTTTGCTTCCACTCTAACAATGGATTTCACGCTCAATTCTCTCTACAACCTAGTACGAATTATATGGAAAAGCCTCTGCCCAATGACTCATACGAATTGCAATACCTCTCTCTTCACTAATTCCTTCTCTCTCTAAATTACTACCACTTTAATTACCCTTTACTCCACCCAGAACGAAAATAACAATAAAAAAATGCTTAATGGTTATTCAATGATTTTTAACCTAGTGTTTCTCAGCCCACTAGGTTGTCCTTCTTGGCAGCTAGGGTTCTTCTGTCTTTTCACATTCACGCCAAAGAAAATTTTGGCAAAAAGAAAGTTAATTTCGGACTAAGCGAGATTCAAACCCCCAACCACTCAATTACAAAGCCAATGCACAACCAATTAAACCAATTCATGTTTCGTGATAATTTCTACAATTTTAGGATTACATTATCACTGATCACATTCAAACATATCATTAAAATAATGCACATAATAAAATATCATACAATTGGCATACATAGAACTTGAATTAAACCCCCAACCACTTGAGCTAGTACTTTTCCACATCATGGCAATCTGCATTAAATGCCTTAAAGGCTCCTACTACCCGTATTTATTAAATAATTATTTAATTAATTATTTAAATTTCTCGGGTCTTACAAGTGTGAAGGTCAAGACTATAGTTAATGTCTTTTAGTGGTTGTGTTATAATTGTCATGAGTTTTAGACTTTTTATTTTTACTCCTTCCTTTGAAATCTTTTGATTCAATCTCTTTTTGTCTTTTGAAGATTGTTTGTCTTTTTCCAATGCACATGTATAACCGGATATAGAAAAGATACACAACTACTACACAATTGAACCAAATTGAATGTTGAACTTGAATTCATAACAAGTAAAGGAAGTTCAAATACAAATACTATAGGAATCAAATTAGGAAGCACAAACTCAAGAATTTCACTCACTAATGATCTAATATCAAGTATGAACACAAAATGGAAAAGCAAAAGCACTCGAAGCATATATACCATGTGGTTTTTACGAACAAAAAGTAGAACAAGATTTTTCAAATTTCAATCGATACACATAAGAATTCATGACATAAAAGGACTAAACATGACTACATAACAACATATGGAATATAAAATTCAAAAGGACTAAAAAATATAGAAAGCTAAAGAATAAACAAGCATATACAAATGAACAGATATGAAGCCTAAAACACACATTGATGGTTCAAGATTAAGCGAATGTGTTTAAACCGCAAAAAGAAGACATATATGGATAGTTCAATGGGTGGAAATGAAACAAAACAAGTAAAAGAAGATGGAAACTACATGGCAAAGAAAAAATGAAGAGTTTATACACTTGGCTCTTAAAGAACCGTGGCTCTGAATACCAAACGATGGTCATCCAGTTGAGCATGCATGTTCAAATGGGGGAGGAGTGGACTTCAAGTAATAGAAGCTTAAGGTATGAGGGTAAATATATACGAGAGGTGGTTTTGTGATGCAGATGTTTGAAAGATAGGTCAATCGAACTATTATGGAAGGAAGCCTATAGTAGCCAAGAGAGGAGACTGGTCTAGAGTAACTCAAGAACAAGTAGAGATGCAAATTTTGTAGCATGTCTTTAATAATTCCAAAGTGATTTTTACAAAGGATTGAGGCCCCTATTTATAAGCTCCATGATCGTGCAAGAGGCTGAAAAAAAAAGAAGGAAATTCAAATTTGAATTCCTCCATTTGGCTCCAAAAGAAGACATGCCTCAAGTGTGGTTATGCCACATGCACACTCATGCTTTTCACATGCAACATGTGCAAAGTGTGAGCTAGAACAGCTCCACCATGAGGTAGCCAGCCTAGGATATCTCTTGGCCCGTCTTAGCCTAGTTAAAACCCTAAGTTGGTTGCTTTAACCTAGACACTCAAAAGGCCCAAACTACCAAGCTCAAATCTACACTACTTGGTTCAAAAGCCCAAAACTATCAAGCCCAAATGCACTTCATTCATGATTGAATGTTCTTTTCTTCTTTTAAATAATATCCCAATAGCTAGATGTACTTATCTCTTCTTAGGTAGTATGGTTTTACTTGAATATTTTTAAACTCCAAAATTGTACGAAATTAATAATTTTTCTAAAGTTGACAATGCTGACATTAGAGAGTTGTTGAAGAAAAACAAATTTAACTCTTCATCCAAGAAATCATTTAATAATGTGACTTGTAATAAATATTCTTCAAAACATGGAACAAGTAGATAGACATTTGTTTGTTTGAGATTAGTTTAACTCATACACCATCTGAGCATATCAATGCTTTATCAAACTCAAAATAAAATTTTACAATATCATATTGTCTGGTAAAAAAAATACGCGAGTCATATATGATGTATTGTTAATCTGAAATTACTGTTTTATACATAAAATATAACCGTAATTTATTCAATTATTTTCTAAGTATTGATTTAAGAGAATCTAATATACAAAAGAAAAAAAAAATGAATACATTCCTATTCTAATGCTTGATGACAAAAATAAGGTAAATATTAAAAATATGCCATTTTTTTGGGATAAATAGTTCTTACTTTTAATAATATGCTTAAGTTTTTTCTTTTTTTTAACTCTTTTAAACTATTATTCAAACCTTGGTTGCATCAAGAACTAATCTCTGGAAACTACAAGATCTTATGCTAGGAAAGTGTGTAGAATTTAGTGTTCATGATGTCATGGTGAGAGGTAAAAAGTAATTGAAAGCACTACAAATAAAGAATGCAAGTTGATAAATGGATAAGGATTGTGATCTAACTATCATCATTAATGCATTTCTCATAAGCTTAAATTTTGACCTATCATCTCAATGTTACATACACCAAGAACTCAACTCTCTCCCTGTGAATTTCATTATGGTGTCTTCTTCCACCTTCACGTGCAAATATGCAACACCCACAACCCATTTGTCTCTAAAAATTTGATCGTGTGGTATCCAATAATAACACTAATTATAAATTATAATTTTTTGGTGGTATAACCAAAGCTTAAGTTACTAAGTTAAATGTAGTCAAAACTTGTTTATATTTATGAAAATACAGTTTTTTCACGTAGTAACATGTGTTTAATAATACATTGACATTATCCTAGACTCGGTATCAAAAACTAGATAAATAAATTAGAATAAAAAACAAAACACTAAGATGGACTTTTATGCATGACACGACTGATAATATTAACATTATGTACGATCATAATCCAAATTAGTATTAAAATTTTCGAAACAATCATTTTATCGGAATTTTTTTTTTTACTTTTATCTTTTAATTTACTTAAACAATACTTAATTTTTTTGTGAAATAGATTAGTTATAAAAATGTTCATAAGTTTGCCGTTAATAAGTACTTGTTATTCACAAAAGTAATAACAACAGAATGCTTACTAATATTTGCATTCTAAAACTCTCATGACAACTCTACATGTATAATGATGTCATTATCTAAAATTCAATATTAATATTGTTTCTCGAACATCCATGTAACTATAAGGGTTAAAATTCACAAAGTTTTTTTCTTTATGGTTTAAGTTAAAACATAAAATATTATTGGTTCTGTACCGTACCTAGCCAAACTCAACCAAGTAAACAGTGTGCATATCGAAACCGCCCAGTACCCAGGCTAGGCCGAGTTAGCACTTCACATCACCAACATAAGCCATCTAGTCAAGTAGCCGGTCGAGACCGACTACTCCAATAAACTTAAGCCAACATCGATGCCCCCGCATTCAATAGGTCTCAAGGGCCTGGGTTGGGGCCCAGGCCCATTCATGGCCCAAACTAGAGCCCAAGTCAAGACCCAGCCCATGAAATGGTCAAACGTCATTAATGTCCTATAAATACACGTGGACCCCATCATTTAAAGGTACGCATTCATTAATCACTGATTTGACTCTCTGAGAGCTTTGACTTACTTGAGCTTCGGAGATTCTTCTGCAGGTAGCCCCTCCTAGGTTCAAGTTGACATATATCGACCGGGAAGAGGCCAACTGAGGAGATAGCGGACTACATAGTAAGGTGACATTTGTGCCTAACCTCTTATTTGTTCTCTGCAGGAACAATTGGCGCCCACCGTGGGGCACGAGACGAGCACCTTTAGTACCCGTTTTTCTCTGAAGATGGTTTCTACCCGTAGCAAAGCTGGAGCTAACAAGCAAGCGGACGCTGGTCCCTCTGGACCTCCCGGCATCGCCCCTGACTTGTCCGCCATCCTAGACGGCCATGCAAAGATGCAACAAGAACTCGCAGACCTGAAGAAGCGCAGCGTTGAGGAAATGGAAGCGCTAAAACAAGAGAACTCTCGCCTCAGGAGAAGGATCGAGGCAGACGCCAACCTGAAGGGAAAAGCTAAAGAAACCTCTGAAGCTGTGAAGTCTCCGGCCTTCCAGCCTACAGAAGAAGAAAGTGAATACAATCCCACCCCCCACACCTTCACCACCACCCAACAGACACCCCTTACCTCCACCCATCCCCATCACTTTCCATCCCGCCAACCAGGGC
>Ga0214542_1006538_pt1 | contig 21158 bp, 11 predicted proteins | sample CNSS1metaG_FD_160096 | JGI IMG/M metagenome (GOLD analysis project Ga0214542, IMG submission 160096) | Root nodule microbial communities from cowpea collected in UCLA plant growth center, Los Angeles, California, USA - CNSS1 | ecosystem: Host-associated > Plants > Roots > Nodule | place: USA...
GGGAGGAGGGGTGGGCGGCGGCGGGGAGGGATAGGGCGGCGGAGAAGGCGGCGGCGGTGGCGAAAAGGAGGGAGAGGGGGAGGCGGGGGCGGGGGTGGGGGGAGGAGAGGAAGGAGAGGGTGGGGGAGAAGAGGAGGTGGGAGGAGAGGAATACGATGAAGGAGAAGAAAGGGTAGTGAGGTGAAGATAAGGGAAGGCAGAGAAAATGGAGGAATACGATAGATGATGAAATGGATTGCCAGATCAAGAAACTCATCAACCGGTTCTTCACCAACATCTCCAATCTTCCTCTGCTCCCAGACATCATCATCATTCACGAACGACCACCTTTTACTTTTCTCTTCTTGTATTCTCTGCACCAACAACAATCAATGCTTCAAATTCCACACTCTCTTACTCACTCACTCTTCCCCCTTCTTCCCTTCGCAGACACTTCTTCTTTCAAGGGAGGTAAGACTGAGTCGTTTCTTAGGTCAGTTTAAATTTTTGAATTTTTTTTAACACTTCTTTAGTACAATCTTTAGCTTACGCCCAGTTGGCCAGTGAGTAATAAAGATCAGTTTTGTTAAAGTTGTAATTAATTTTGAAGTTTTAAATGGGTTGGGTTTCGCAGGCTCAAATCATATTCAGCCCAAACAATATGGATCGAGTGGTCTACCCTAAATTAAAATTATTATTTTTAAAAAGTTTTTGTTTATCTGTATATTTAACTTAAATAAATATAATATATGAAAATTCAGAGTTTGGTGTTAGAGATTTAAAAGATGGTACGTTACACCGATTTATTTCTTGTAATGGAGAAATTGAGATGGTATCAATCATGCAAATTGATATCATATAGGTTTTGTCGTTTAAAAGAGATTATTATCTTAATAAAATAACATGAATAACGCTAGTCTAGGTATTAAGAGAGTTATTAACTCCTTCAAGTAAAAGTTTACTAAAATAATATAAATATATACTATTCATAAAATAATATTGTTTATTTTTTCATCACATTTATTATATTATTTACGCTTTGTTAACTTAACCACCATAATGTCTTTTGGAGGCACACCATGACATTCATCCCTTCAAGGGCGCAAAATCGTTTATATGAGAAATGACTATACTTGTAAGACATATACTGAAATTGTAATAACATGAATGCCCGACTTAAGAACATCTTTGTTCTTGTAAGTACAACTTTTAATTTTGATCGATTTAAAAAATGTAGTTATTTTTTTTCTTTTGCATGAAAAAAAAATAATCATTTTTGTTTAACTTAATTTTGAGTTTTCACTTAATATATAACAAAATAAAATTTTAACTAGTATTTTAAATAGTTTTTCTTTCTATAAATTTGTTGATTTGTGAGTAATACTTTATCATAAATCCTCGTATAACTATACGTTGCATGTGATATCAATTGTCTCGTGACAATGAACAAGTGAGTCGGATCACAATCGAATCGTGATATTTGGACTTGTGTTACACTCGTGAGTAAAAAGAGTTACACCTTAACTAATGACTATAATTTTCGACCTAATGATAAACGCTCAATCCTAACACTATATATATATATATATAGATATATATATATATATATATATATATATATATATATATTTATTATAGGCTCACGAGAAGACTTATCTAGAATGTATAGTATTTTAAAAGATACATATTAAATTAAATGTATACATAATATATGTATACAAACTTAAAAAAAAGTCACACATAAATTTGTAATATCCTTGACATAATGTTCATGAATCTCTATCAACAGGTACAATGGACACAAATAGGGATAAACTATCAAAACAATTTTCAAGTGTATATGAGATTAGACATTTTAACTAACAACTCAACAATTTTAAGTTAATTTAAATGTCAATATAAAACAACTATTTAAATCACACTTAAATTTATACATAAAAGGTATCCATTTCAATAAAATGAATATTAAATTATACCGTCTAGAAGAGTTATATCAAATACGTTTGAATAGAGACCTATATATAGTTAAATGTAAAAGTTCAATTGTACATATGAATTTCTACCCAATCTTGTAACTATGTGAACATAATTGTAAATAATTGATCCATAAATCAAACAATAGTTCAAATATCACAATATATCATACATGTGACCACAAATTCATGCTATTTTTTTCACATGACAACCATTATTTTAATAAAATTGTAAATTAATTACATGTACAAATTAATATTCATTTTACACTTGCAAGAAATGTTTCTATACAATTTATTAAAGAGACAATGGAAAAAAAAATCCTAAATTAAAAGTTAAAAAGTTATATTAATTGTTATGATAAGTGAGTACATATACTCATTTGCTTACATAATTTTATTACGTGTCAAAACATATTAATAACTAAGATGACATGGTAACAGAGTGAATTTTTTTGTAAATTTTTGATTGAAACAGTTTGGAAGATTAACCCTTATAAGACATGAGTGATCTATATAAGAAATACGACATCACTTTTAATATAAAATTTTTAAGTTCAATGTTTGAATATTGTTTTTCTTATATATAAGTTAACTTTCTCAAATCTACTTAATGTTAAATTTTTGACTCATACTTTCTAAAGGTGTGTTCATTTGTGAATATTGATTTATGAGAGAGAAAGATGATGAATTTGAGTGAATTTAGATGATCAAGTTTGTGTTGCTGTTTTGAAAAGTTTTGGAGGTGAAAGTGAGTGAATTTAGAAATAAAATTTATGAAAGTTTGTTAATGATTTGATTGATATAATAGATTGAAAGTTAAGTTGAATCAAAAGAAAAATAAATTTGTTAAATTGCCTTTGAAGTTAAAATTAATCTAAAATTATGTTTGGTGAGTTAGATTTATTTTATAGAAAAATATTTAAATGAATAAGTTAAAAAATAATTATATTAATAAAAAACTAATAAAAATATAATATATTTACATATTGATTTTTTATAAATAATTTAGACATTTTAAATATTAATTATTATTGTAAACGTAATTTTCACATGAAATCATAACATATGAGGAGACATGAAAAAATATCATAATCATGTCATTCATTCCCTTCACTTAACTCTCAAATCTTAAGAAAAGATAGTGATTCTTAAATCAGTTATCTCTTATCTGTCTGAATAGTAAACAATTCTAAATGAAAATGACATAACAATTTTTTCTACAAATGAGTTGAATTTTGCTACAATTTAGTATTACAATATAATATACTTGTCCCATTAATTTGTTTCATGCATTGTTGTATTATTGTAAAATAAATTGTTAGGGTTGATGTATTGATGAAAAGGTTTGAATAATATTCATAACATATCAAGTGACATTTTTAACAAAAAGAAGAAGAAGGTATATAGTTTATTTTAGTTATTGATTTCGCATATACTAAAGAAAACGTACAAGAAACAATTTTTAAGAATGTGAGCTTTCCACAATTTTTAAGAGAAATTAACACTATGTCCAATATATAATATTGAAACCTGATTACAAAATTTGTTAAAAAAGCCTATGATATGTATTTCTTTGGCGGAGAGTAAAGCAAGGAATAACAATATAATACATGTAGAAATTTAAAATTTAGACTTACATCTCCGTTCATATATTTCATTAACTAATAAATCCAAAGTTAATGTATAAATGTCAGTGATATATGATATATTATTTAAAAAACTAAAGCAGTGAAATGATGACAATAAATAGAGAATTTTTTTATTAAGTTTATTATTATCTTTAATCCATGAATAACATAATTTCGAAATATGCTAACTCAATTTAATTTGTTACATTTAAATTGTAAAAACCCTAAAATAGTTAGGGTTTCTTTGAATTATGAAGATGGTAGCAAAATAATGTTCCTTTCAGTCACTTCCAATGTTTCCCGTTCGAAATGGCAATCATCCCCAAACGCCTATGCACTCTCCGCGTCGCCGCTTATTCCCTAAGTCCATTCACGCGGCCACAAACCTTTCTCCCCCTCACGCGCCTCCTACTCCACGCGCGTCCGTCCTCCACCCAGCCATCGAGAACCCCGTCGGAGAAACAATTCGAGACGTGGGTCCAGGCCCTGAAGTCGGGCTTCACCCCCTCTGACGTTGCCCAGGCCCTGCAGGCCCAATCCGACCCGGACCTGGCCCTCGATATCTTCCGCTGGACCGCGCAGCAGCGCAACTACAAGCACACTAGCGAAACCTACCTCCTCATCATCAAACACCTCATCGCCGGCCGCCGCTACCGCCACGCCGAAACCCTAATAGAGGAGGTCATTGCCGGCGCCTGCCACGACGTCTCCGTCCCTCTCTACAACTCTATCATCCGATTCTGCTGCGGTCGCAAATTCCTCTTCAATCGCGCCTTCGATGTCTACAAGAAGATGCTCAATTCCAACGATTGTAAACCTGACCTCGAAACCTATACCCTTTTGTTCAACTCGCTGCTTCGAAGGTTCAATAAGTTGCATGTCTGTTATGTGTATCTGCACGCAGTTAGGTCTTTGACTAAACAAATGAAGGCTTCTGGTGTTATTCCCGATACCTTTGTATTGAACATGATCATAAAGGCTTATGCCATGTGCTTGGAGGTGGATGAGGCGGTTCGGGTTTTTCGCGAAATGGGGTTGTATGGCTGTGAGCCTAACGCTTATAGTTATGGCTACATTGCCAAGGGGTTGTGTGAGAAAGGGAGGGTGAGTCAGGGGTTGGGGTTTTATAAGGAGATGAGAGGGAAGGGTCTTGTGCCTAGTACTAGTTCTTACGTGATAATTGTGTGTAGTCTTGCGATGGAGCGCAGGTTGGAGGATGCCATTGAGGTTGTGTTTGATATGTTGGGGCAGTCTAGGTCCCCTGATCATCTCACTTACAAGACTGTTTTGGAAGGGTTGTGTCGGGAGGGAAGGGTCGATGATGCTTTTGAACTGCTTGATGAATGGAAGAAGAGGGATGCTTCCATGGGTGAGAAGATCTACACGAGTTTGTTGAACGAGTTGCATTTTTCGTGCCGGAAGTAGCATAAGATGCATATAACGCTGCTTTTGTTGGAGCATAACATAGTTAATCTCCTGCTCTTATGAGGCAGCTGATTCTTTTGAATCGGTGTTAATGCAGATAAATAGTTGCATCTGCTTGGAGAATTGCTCTCAACTTTTTTGGACTAATTTAACTTGCAATATGAATGGAGCTCCTGAATAGGGGTTAGTTGTATAAACACTGATATTGATGATAAGGTGGCGCAAGCTTCTTTTATGATGAAATGTTCGTTCTTCTGAGCATGCTGAATGGACTAGACCACAGTATTGTAAATCCTGATGTTCAATTTCCACCTAATGTCGTTGTTATGCAACCATGCAGAAGTTGATCGTGGGTAGTTTGCCGTGCGGATGAGTATCTTATGGTATTGTGCAAAAAACCAAAGCTACCCGATATTCATCTGATTGTTCTTTGTTGTTGACTTCTTGCCCTTAGTTTATCATTTTGTTTTCTCCAATAATCATTCTGAAATAGATGCTAGCTAGAAGTTTTACAGTTGCTAGCATTTGTTTGTATTAGTTATAGATATTTATTTTTTAGTCCTAATTCCCCATGGTTTGGAGCAACCCTACTGGTCTTTTGATGGCATAAGGGGGGAAATTACATTGATCTTCTGTCTTAAATTGAACAACTCAATTATTAAATTGATAAGAATATGTGTTATTGTATTTCTAATTGTTGGTGGATTAGTTTGTTTCATACTTTTTCATTCAGTAACTTTAGTGTAATTTATGAGTCGGATTCAATAAAATTGGTGCTCGCATGTGTAATTCAATATATGTATGTTATTTTGTTTCTTTGCTCACTTGTTTATTTTATTTATCATTAAACAAAAATCAATAAATGGTATTGAAGACCTCTTCTTGAGGAACCTGTGAAAATGAACGTTGAATCAAATTTCTCACATATTGTTCCTCCACTCTCTGATCTTTGATCTGGATCTTTAAGAAGATATTGAAGAGACTTAAAGGAAAGAAACAATATTATGTATTGTTTCGTTGCTTAGTTGTTTTCCTTATACCTTAAACAAAAACCAACACTTATACACGTAAATTACACTCACTATCTCTGGTTTTTTATATTAGCTTCATCTTCTTGACTTTATATAATTGAATAAACTAATCAGGTAAGGAATGTATTAACGAGAAGGATATATGACAATATTTTCTTGTATAAGTTAGAAGACGTTTGTGTAGGGTAAAAAAAAAAAAAAGAAGCAGAAACGTACACTATCTAGTGAATTTTTGCTAATTCTCAGATTGAATGTAAGTTGTCAAAACTGTAGCAGTATCTCCTCCATCAATTGTCTATTCCACTTTGTTAATTACAAACTATACTATACTGAACCGGCTCATTGTTTATAGCAGTATAACTGTTTTTCCAAAACAGGAATAACACATGAATACAACCTAAAAGAAAGAATACTTATAAGTGACGTGATAATCCCTAATATGAATTCTGTCATGGTTTAAATCTTGTATCCCCGAAAAACACAATACATCCTCCTACCACGAGCTCCTTGTAAATACAATTTCAACATTGTCAATTTGTGACGACGTAAAAGGTCATATCAGTTATCACTGGGTAACGAAAATCATGAATTGCATACTGAACACCATAACACTTATCCGCAAGTAATACAAGTTGAACAAACACATCATAACATTACACGGAAACATTACGAGTCCATCCAACAATTTCTTACACAATCACATTCACAACAGTTAACACTCAACATCGTGGTTCCTAAGACGTATTATGAACAATGAATATCTGAAGGTATCCCTACAAGACTACAACTAACACGTAAAAAGCAGTTGAAATTCAGATAATTACATCAAACAGGCGTTGTTCTCGAAACTGAAGACAAAGCATCTTCAAACCGCTCATCTTCTATCTTCTCAGAACTCAAGCTAGGTGGAATGAAAGATCTGAAAATCAACTCCATGTTGGGAGGTTCCTTAAGTGGATTAGCTGCAACCTCAAGTGCAGGATGTTCGAAGGCAGGGTAGAATTTCTTTCCGCAGATAAAACCAAAGATCAGTGACAAAAAGGGAAGAGGAAGCACAAGTGGTGTATAGTAGAATTTCTGCGCCCCAAAGTATCCAAACATGGTAATTTGATACAATATCAGAGAAGCTAGTACACGTTTGTGTATGTGAGGCCACATTCTTCCATAGCTTTCATATGATGGTACGTAGACTTTGAGTGCCTGTTGATTAACACAAATATCACAAACTCTTACTAACGGATGTGATTTCAAAATAGCATGGTAAAAGGGACCATCACTAAAGCCAGTAAAGAAAACAAAATTCCAAGAACTTCACCTGATTTCGCAGAACAAGCCACCCTAGGCCAAAATATAGAACACCAAATGGGATTATCACAGGAGCAATAACAGAGTAACAGAACACAATTGTGACAATCAGCATGTCACCGGGAACTCTTGTTGCATAACCAAGATCTCCAGGTTGCCAAGCCTCTTTCAATTCAGCTTCGGTCTTGCAAAGATACTTTCTCTTCAAATGGTATATAATGAGAGGAACTATTCGGGACAGTTCAAGGCCATAGCCAACGAAAAATCTAAGACACAGAAAAAATCAATTAATCTGTGTCATGTCAAGTGTTTAAAATTAAAAGAGAAAGGTGAAGCCTTTTTCTACTTCTGTCAAATCTAGTAGGAATAGTCCAATTTTTCAACTTTACACTTTACACGCAAATCATGTGAGAAAATATCATGCTTTTTAAAAACAGATTAACTTCTACTTCAAAAAAATGCAGGAAAAGATAATAACAAGATACAAATGAGGAACATCATTTCCTAAAATTTTAAGCCTTCTGCATTTCCTTTTACTGGTAAATAAACAAAGTAAAGTACCATCACAGATAAATAAACCAAATAAAATAAAGTTAGGAAGATATCTTACTTAAGGGCAACATAGGTCAAGAAAAAAGTAGCATTGCCGGGGAGGCTTTCAGCTAGCAAGGACGCAATTTCATTTATGTTGGGGTTCTCCTGAATTCTGTGGAATGCTTTGAACAAGGTTCCACCTATAGTAACTCCAATGAAAACGTTCAGCACGATGAAATAATAGTATTTTCCAGATGCAGCTCTAACTGCATGACTTTCGGTTGGAATGCCTTCAAATTTAGACAAGAACAGAAGCAACTTGGGCAACAATGCCAAGAAAATAATCAGCGCAAGCTGAGGGAGGTAAGCTTCCAACACTGTTCTCAAAGCCTTTATACGAACAACTGGCTTTAAAAATGGAAGATACTTCACCAAATTATCCAAAGTAGTAAATGCAGATATAAATGTAATCGGAATCATGTAGAAGAATATAGTCAGTGCCACAATGACATACACCAAGTACTGCCTCAGCTCTCTCTGAAAATACTTGATTTTCAAATTAGGCCATATTAGTTGATTGGGTTCAGGAGCATCAAAGACTGACCAAGTGTCAACCATTTGTGCATGCAAACTCTGAGCTGCAGACGCTGCAACCACCCTATTTGAGAAAAACACCAGAGCAGCATCTTGCTGCTTCTCTCTAAGGGTAACCTTTTGATCAGATTCCAATTTGGTAACAAGTTCATTAATCTTATCATTGTAATAATCTATGCTATCGACCTTTTTACCAACAAGTCCAAGGAAGCCTGTCTTGTTAGTAGGTCTTGTTCCTTCTGGTTTGGCAGTTGTTTTAGACCTTTCATATACTGCTTCGGCACGGGCAAGCTTCTTCTTAAACCCTTCTAAGCTCTCCCAAGTCTTGTTCACCTGTTAGCAATTAAATTAGATATTGCAATATTCAGTGAGGAAAAACTTGGAAGAAACGTTGTAATAGGCTATTTATACATTTACATTACAGGAACAACAAATTCATTAGACATTTTCATCTTTAGAATTAAACAATATAATTGGTTGCTTCTATAGAACTCTCCTTTTCTTTCATCTGCATGATGTATGGCCACATTAAATGATCCTCTTTCAAAACTTTGATATGGAGTCAGAAATATTATAGTTAATCGAGAGGGTATGGAAGAAGGTAACCTTACCACTTTGTTGTCTGTTACGATCATAGATCTGTAAAATGCCTCTGGATAGATGGCTTTAAAATAAGCATCAACCTGTTCCTTCTTAGTCTGACCTTGAGTAGCATTAGGTATGTCTCTCACAACTATAGCAAACTGTTGAGGCCTCACATCAGGGGACTTAAGAGCTTCGGCTCGCAGCCATGAAACATGTTTGTAAGCTCTCCACAGGAGAACAAATGTAACAATTGAAACCCAGTAACAGGCAATTAAAAATCCCCACAGCCTTGAACTCTTTGCCTACACTGACAACAAATTATTCAGTCTCTGGCATCATTATCATTCGTAGCTATTAAAAAAACTCATTGGCTGTTTAACTCGGGAATCAAAGGAAGATTTACTATAATATTTTTGAAGAAAAAAACACACGGATCTTACCGTGATGTTAGCCATTGATAACTTGTCAAGTTCATTGAAAGTTCCTTTGCTAGTTGTTTGTGACTTTGCACCTTGTGTCTTCACAGCATTGTCAGTAGCAGAAAGCGGCAGAAGAACCGGTAGCAGAATAACTCCAGATAAAACCAGGATGCTCAACACTAGCACAGAACAATAATAAGAATAATTAAAAACCTTTATGCTGGATTCATTTTCCATAAAGATATTATACACAACTATTGTAAAATATGAAAGTTTACCACCAGACAAACATATTTATAGGGGAAAATAATGTTATAGTGGAAAACACTTGTCTTCTCTTTCTGTGTCATGTGATGTGAAAACATATTTTGAGAATGAAATCGCAATGCCATAGTCTACAAGCCACGCATAGGTCACATACAAGCGATTCATATAGTGTAGCATTTTGGTCACACAATCAGGAATCGGGCTTTCGTAACCATTTAAAAATGTACTATGATGAATCTATAGCAAAAAAAAGATGACAATCAAAACAAAAGCAAACTGGAGTAACATGTGACTTTCTTGGTGTAATTCAAAATTTCTTTCCCAGTTTTGTGTAATACTAGTACGGGAAATAGAACAAGGAATTCGTCCTTCAGTCATACGAACATGAGATAAAGACCAAAGCTTGTGATTTCAAGTATTACTTAAGACAGTTTCCCAAATTTTATCCAAAACTCATTCCTGAGGATTAATGTTACTAAAGAATTTTGTTTCAGCTCTTAAAAAGGCTAACCAATTCAAAAACCTCCGTTACTAATTAGTTTGAAACTTAGTGTGAATCCTGTTTCAGCTCTTAAAGGCTAAACCGATGAATAGTGAACAGTGAATACAATGAAATGCTCTTGTTTCCTGTACAAATTATCAAAAACAGGAAACGAAGGTAGCATTATTGTAATTATCAGTGAAATTTTTCTCAAGGGACCAGACAATCTTACGAACATTTTTCTATGTTTTCAATGAACACAACTCAGGATGCAGTTCCTCTTGTGCTTTTTGGTATTATACTTCAATCAAAATTGAAGTTTCATTTAGATAAAAACTCTAATTTTTATCGGAGAACAGGACCAAAAACTACCTATAAAACCATATCCAAGTTTAATTCTAGGAGCTTCAACAAAGAGGAAGTTATGCAGCAGACATATATATTGATAGAAAAAAGGGAAAAGGGAGAAACCAGTGGTGAGAAAGACGAAGTAGACGGCAGTGTCAACCCCAGACATGGTAACAATATCACGTTCAGAAGAAGACATGGCCTCCTTGATCCAGGAGAAAGGGTTGCGGCTCTTGGGCCCTCCTTCCGATGGCTCCAACCCCTTGAGGATCCTGTTGGGGAAGTACACCACATTGTTCCCAGGCTTACTCGATAGAAACGCAAACACGATCATCAAAACCAGAAATATCAGAAACGAAGTCCCCAGGGACGTCAAAAACGAAGTAAAATCCATCTGGGCCTCTCACTTTTCTCACGATACAACACAACACAACACAACACAAAGTCCCTCACTTGATCAACATCAATGAAAGCGCCGTAGCCGTTACCACTCCCTTCATTCAAACCAACCGTTGCAAACGGTTACAAAGCATGACAATAAAAGGGTGTTGTTTTATGTAGCAACAATAGCAAACGGCAATGACATAAAGGAAGAAGATGAAAGGAAAATGAATATAATAAAGAAGGAGATATTTTGAGCAAAGGTGGTAGTTGTGTTGTGGGGCACCTTACGTTTTGGATTGCTTGTGTTCAATTAATGTAATGAATGGAAGTTTTATTTTGAGTTTGCGTGGAAATTAAGAGTGGGATGAGTGTGTGCGAGCGCGGAAATAATGCAAAACGGTGATGCAGAGGAGCTGTTGAAAAGGACAAAACTTTGTCATGTCCCTGTTTCTGTATTACAGAGATGCCCCGACATGCCAATATTACCCCTCAATAATTTGGATCAGGGATCTCATGCCTCTTGCTTCCAGATTTATCACAAGTGATACCTTTTTCAACTTACCTCAAACTATACAACATTACATAGGAAAAGTGTTATGTCTGAGTGTAGTGTAGGGATATACATTTTTTTCCCTGTAAATTTTATCTAGTGTTGTTTGGATGAATTGTGAGACAGTGTGTGGATCTAGTTAGATGTTAGATTTTGTTTTATCCTTCAGAAAGATGAATTCTCAGAAGCAAATCTGAAACCACTCAAATTTTATTAAAGTTAACAGAAGGGGAGAAAAAACCGGAACCTATTCACGCGCTGTCCATGGGATTCAAAAGGAAGTCAAAAAACATATATTTCTCTCTTTCTATCTTCTTGCCATCAGAAGAGCGTAACGGTACGCTGTCTGTTATGTGTCTACAAAGGAACACTAAACTAGATTTCCGTTCAAAATAAATACTTATTACGTAAAGCTAATACTGCATTCATTATTTTATTCACAATTCACGTATCTTCCCCTATTATACTCCATAAACCTGTATTTTAGGTAGATTTTGCTAAAAACCCATCTCTTTCTGCCTACTGAAACTTCATGACAGCTCCAACACACTTCACATTGATAGTTGCAAAGTGCAGATCACTCAAGGTGGTGTACCCCATCAAAAAGTTCTTTTTTTTTTTCGGAAATATTTTATGTTTTATACATCCAAAAATTAAGCAATGACTTTTTCTTTACTTTACTTTATTAATACTGTGACTTTTTTTTTTTCAGTAACAGTGCCGAAAGTAAACACACAGACGTCATAAATCGAGAATTTGATTATATGATTAAAAGCATGAGTAACTCATTAGCATTAGTCAAATATGTTTGAAAATAAAACAATATACTAGAGATGTCAAAGAAGTTTTATGAAAAGCAAGTAGGAGAATTTTCATCAAAAGGAAAAGGATTGAGTGAGAGAGGCATATATAATTATATAATTAAGATACACAACACACTCCAAATTTGAGCAAATTGCTTAATAAAATAGTATGAACATAACTACAATATACAGCATAGTTGTGTCATGATTACCCACTATAGTATGCATTATATTACATTAGATAATACATATGGAACTTGAGTTTGATTGGAAAAAAAAGAAAAGGACAAGAGATTGGGTCATAACGTGCATGATATTTCTTTTGTAGTTGCCAGAAAAGACAAAGAGAGGGATCAAACCAAGGGCATTGTGGTAAATGCAGTGAATGTGGATAAAATCAGTTAACCGGTAATATTCTAGTTCCACATTTGTACCACTGGGGAGTCCAATTCAAATTGACGATTTGTTCGTTAGCTCGCTCTCACACACACACACGTGATGTACACGTACGTTGCCTGTCGACGTGGGTAGTTTTTTACCCTAACAGTGAGGAAACAGCGTATCCAGCTGACACGTGTCGTGGCACTAGGGACAGGTGGCACGTGGGTGTGTTGCCGACAGAGGACACAGTAAGAGAACCTGGGATCCACATATTGGGTAGATAAGAAGGGAAGTTATGCAAATGCTACTATGCTACACATACCTACCTTTAAGACCATTCAAACCAAATTTTCTTTGCACCACAAATGAAAAAGCCTTTACCTTTTTCCCTCTTCCACACATCACTCTCGTATTTTTTTTAAAACACGAATTAGGGTTTTTTTATTGATATAATTCGGAAGTAATTTTGTATTTGTTTTTTGAAAATTCTTAGATTTGTCATGACATGTATATGGATTTAGTTAATGTAATTGTCTTTGGTTGGGTGAGATAATAACAAGGGGGGAGGGCCATGGCACGTGCCACCTAACGAGAGAAACGAGAATGAGAAGAGTGTGGTAGGGTTGAGATTTGAGGGACCATACACGTTAAGTTTTTTGAAAGTGAAACACGCGGTAGACACGGATAAAGAAGCAGTGAATTAAACCTGGCATACCTCTTTTCTAGTGGACCCATTCTTATCAATCATGCTTCACCAATATATCTCTATGACTTTCTGGCCATTCAGCTATGTGCTTTTTATTTCATTTTTTAAAGGTGTTCACAGGTACCAGTACAAATTTTGTTATTAAAAAATTATGCATTAAGCTCAAATTTTGTTGGTGAAGTCTATGTATGGATTAGAAAAGGGTGCTGCTGAATATTCCATGCTTTTAACTAGCTTTCATTTCACGTTTAAGAATAAAGTTTGAATGAACAAACAACAATGTTCACGAGTTTTTTTTTTTAACATTTTTTTTCCAACTTGCAGTTATCCTAATGAACTTTTCTGAATATATATTTATATTTCGGAAAGTTTATTTTAAATTAACAGAGGAGTGCAAGAAGAAATACCCTTCGATAACTGAAAGCACTAGTTTTTTGTTAACTTTTGGTCGAGGTGTGACAAAGACGCTCTCAAAAGCCTGATGATTATTTAGAGCGAAAAGAAAAAATGGCAGAAGTACAAAAGAAGATGCTAAACTCTATTTTCTTTGGAATTGAATGTGTGTAATAACTTCGTCCAACAGTAATGTATATGAAATAGTTACAAGAGTTTAAATGATCAGAAGTTGCAGCATCTTGCACGACCTCTTGACAAGTTGTCCCATAAACAGACCAATTGCCTGGGTGATTGATAATGTGCAGTGAAGTAGCCTTCCATGCATCCGTACTGACAAAACTTCCAGTTGTGGGAATACTGAACCGCGGCCACGGTGTTGTTGAATCTCCCCACCCACATTCCCATGCTTACATCCTCCATTTTAAAGAGCTGCCACCAGAATCAAATGTTTCACCAGTCAATACTGATAATAGAGTGGAACTATAAGTGGTTATAAAATGTTTACGATTTCAGATTCTCTACTTTAATTTTTGAATTGTACAAATATTTGTGTTTCGTAATTTAAAAATCTTTTTAATATATTTTGAAACATTAAAGACACTGTCCAAAACACCGCATAATAATAATAATAAAAAAAAATTAATAGAGAATCCAAATTCAATGTTTACATGATGAAAATTCAAGTGATAAAGTTTCTGGTAACGAACCCGCAGCCTCCTTTGTTTGTGTTGAGACATGATGAAAGTAACAATGTCTCTGGAAATTATGTATGCAGGGCCATTTGCATAAGGAGGATATACTTCTTCAGGCCACTCCTGTGCCAATTAATATATATTCAGTAAGATAAGAGAAAGGATGGTGTGACATTACTTTTTCTTTTTGTTGCATAAATTGAAAAAATTGAACAACCAAACAGAAATATACACAGTTGCATGTTACCTACAAGTTTAACTAAATGTGACAACTACAATACCTCATATGTAACAGCCCATTTCCCGTTTCTCATAGGGCGATGCAGGAGATTGAGATTGCCCATGTAAAGGGGCTTATTCCGGGGTACAGCTTCGATTTCTTTCAAGATAGTATCCACCCTGATGAAAGTGTCATCGTCAACTTTCATGATATATGCAGTACTCACATTCTGAATCTGCATGGAAGAAAATTGGCTTATAAAACCGGAGACAACAGGAAAATGAGTGGGAGCTGTAAGAGTTGCATATTATGAGGGAGCTGAAAGAAATTAGCTGGACAAATGCAATTCACTTACCCCCAATATCTGTAAATAATAAAAGAAAAGCACGAAAACTGACTAAAAGATTTAAAAATGAACTCACCCCAAACTCACAGAGAGCCATGGTTTTAAGCACAACAAGGTCGTAGCGGTCCATAAAGGGCAATATGACAATGTCACCGAAGTAAGAAGCTTCCTTCCTCAGCACCGTATTAACTTCCTTTCTTGGATTCTTCGTGTTGATGTTTAGAAATTATATCAGGTAACAAAACAATGACAAATCAACCATATCATATCAATAAGAAGAATAATAGTGAAAATAAAAAAAATTACACAGAAAGCCCTTGAATTCCAAACAATGACATAAGTGGTTAAATTGAAAAAATAAATTGTTTACAAATTGCATTATATTTCATTTAGCATTCCGATATAACTACATTTATCTACATTTCTATATTTTCTCTTCAGAAGTTATAATTATATTATAAATGACCAATACAGTGGTGGATTACAAATATAAAATAAGTAATTTGCACAACCAATAGTGATTCCCATGAACCAACCAATGTAGTAACTAAAAGTATAACCAACCAAAACAACAATCTCATGCAAATATAAACTATTTACATCAGCTATATTAAAAGATAAAGATTGGAAAAATCGAACCTCTTGTAAACTTGAAATCTTTAAGAGCTTCGTGGAGCACAAAAATAGCTAAGGTGATAACTAGCTTTGGATGCCTAGTGATACACTGAACTCGGTGGGCTCCATTGCAAATTTGGATCATAAATTGAGTAGATGTTCTATGAAGCTAAGTGTATGCAAGGCCTTAGGAAACCTGATCCTAGAGCACTTTTCATCTTCTCTTCTACTTTCTAAAATCAATTTCAGCAGCTTACAAGTGAGGTATGGCTATCATATCTCAATTTATTTCAACAAAGATTAGCAAAAACTATAGCCAGACAACCAATAGATCATCACTGACCTTTGTTAAGAGAGAATTTTATAAAAAACCTGAAGATTCCTTCTCTGTCACTGACTTTTCTGTTTATTTTAATTAAAGTTTCCAGGTGAATGGATCAGATCCTAGCTCTTGAAATTGAGAAATTTCCAAAACAACTACAGACTCCAAATTCTGTCTGCCGAAGCTTTTGGGCCATCAAAGTGGAAGTTACTACCACTTGAAGGTCAAAGAAATATTTTATGTTGTCCCTTCAGGGTTTGAGTACATACTTTTACCCATAATTTCCAAAATGATCCCGGAAGGTTGTTTTTCTCTTCTTCATTAAATTCTTACATCAATTCTAGTGTTCTACAACATTCTTGGTATGATGTAGCACAATCCTATTGTGATGTCTAAGACAGGGTATTCCCCTAATAAAAAAACCAAAAAATACTAATTTTGGATGTGTTCCTCCAACTCAAATGTCAGAACTCACCGTCTCTCTGAATGAAGGAAATCCAATCCCATAAACATAAGTGTCTCAAATATTACATTAAAGGTAAATTTATATTTTATAAACCAAACAAAACCAAATATCTAAGTTAACTATATACTGAGCAGGCATAAGATACTTCAAAATAGAATAAAAACCCAGGTAACAACAAATTATCCCAAATCATAATAACCTTATTGTGTCAATGAAACCCTAAACAAAATAATACAACTATATAATCCAATTTGCATCATGGTATCACGCCTTTCTCCATGCTCATACCAGATTAAAATAGATAATTTTCTATGCCAAAAAAAGGCAGCAGCCTTACCAATGCAACAAAGAATCGTACTACCACATCCGAAGACTTGATTGTAGCAGCTTGCATCCATGTTTTTCGCACTGCCATACGTTCTGCAAAGTGATTTGACGCAGAAAGAACTCCAATGAAAAGCCTAACAGCATGTTTAGGTAGAGCACTGGCTTTCCAGGTTTCTGACATTTCCAGTACTCTTTGAGGTGAGAAAATTGGATCTGAAGTAGGTAGAGAAGTGGCAAAAACTGAATGAACATCAAGGTCCCCTTTAACCACCAATCCTGTAGCATCTTCAAGTGTAAAACCCTGATGAGAAAGGGGAGCTAAAAATCAGCCTGGCAAAACTTGTAATCACAGAGCATTATAGAATTGAGAAATTAATTTCAATTGCCCTACTAGTTTAATCCAAGTGTGGCCTTTAGGCAAATGGAAAACTTCTGTGGTGTCTTGATTAACTTACTGTCCGATATGGAAATGAAGTCATATGGCGACCCCCAACATTGATGTGGTATCCATCAACACCAGCACGTAATGTAAGGACAAACATTCTACCCTCTGTAAACGGATATGGCCAGGTCACTTCTGGCTTCTGCTTACGCCCTATAAATCGCTTGAACCATGACGTTGTCTTGGACTCTTTCGAATCTAAAATGTCATTCAGCATCCATTTTTCACATCTCCTGTACCCATCAACTGCCCAGCATGACAACAAATTTACTTATATATTAAATTAACCCACAAAGAAGATAAAAAATTATGCAGAAAAATAATAATTATGGAACTCTACAATAATTATTTTAGACTGAATGCCATTCTACACAAATTATTACCCACTATATTATAAAATAGTCAAACAATCAGGAACTATTTTCTGCCATACTATTATTTATCAAATATTAATAAACAAAAAATTACCCATATCACAAAAACTAGAGAAGTTGCATTAGTTTATTATCCTTGCCTTTTGTTCACGGTGATAGTTGGGTTCTCATGAGAGAAAATGTCAGGGAGATGTACACATGAGTCTCATGAGCAAACCTTATAAGAGATCAAGAGACCATCTTTAACCGAAAATCTTAAGAGATTGGATTTGTGAGTCTTCTTTCTTATTGTTCATCTTGTTCAAACTCACTTAGAATCCTAACAATAATGATTTTACATACTAATCATAAATAGTTGCCGAAGAAGGATATACCCTGATAGCCAAAACTCTTAACATCCTTTTGTTCCACGTCAACAAAATCTGCAAATGGAACCTTATGTATACAAAAATGCTCATGCAACAACAATCTTGCATCTAATTCTAAGTATGTAAGTATTTGATTAATGTTAACCCAGAACAGCTTTTCTGCCAAAACCTCCAACAACAGCATTTTGGTTAAAGACTTTTCAGAACACAAAACCACTAATCCAAACATTCACCACTATAATTATGACAAGAATAAGCATTACTTCTGCTGTGTTTCTTTTAATAACAGGCTACAAACAGCCAATAAGTGTTCTTTGGCTAATTATTCAAGTAACAAGGCACTCCTTATTTTCATGCTCATGTGTCATCATCATCTTCTTATTCCATCAGTTTCAAGATTACTAAACCTACTTACTTTGCTGTTTTCTTCCCATTCTACATAACGACAATGCAACTCCATCCTGCAAGAATTTTTTTTCCCTACTTAACATACTCAAAGTGAACAGGAGACATGATAAAATCGTACCAAGCATTTCTTCAGTATCCTTAGATGGCAAACCATCGCATCTCTGAGATGTTCCCCAGTGCATTCGATAACAAGTATTATGCTCAATAACCGGTCGTTTGCTCCAATCCCCTCTTAACCTAGGATTCAGGTGAAAAATCTTCGGAGGATCTTCCCCTTCCACTGACCTTAGCCCTAGTAATTCAACCACAAACTGTGAAACCGAAACCAATACTAATCCATCACCTTTCCCCTTGGACCTCGACCTTGCTTTCACAGTAGCATACTCCTTATGAGCGTGATGAGGTGTGCCTACCACAGTGATTGAAGAACCAGCAGCAAGACCACAAGGAATAAACATCAATCCATCCCCCTTCAACAAATCTTCCCTGCTCATTGATATCCAAGAAGGACACGACTCGGTCTTTCCTTCAATTCTTTCTCCAGCCTCCTTGTTATCAACCTGCTCCAATTCTTTCCAAGCCTTCAACCCCAATGTCCAAGCCTCATCTGCCATTTTCTCCAGCACAGAAAAATCACCAGTCATGTTGCTTCGCCGCAATATTTCCCCGGTAATCCTACCATATCGCCGAGGAATATGCTTCCCAGATTCAAGGCCATGATCTTCCTCCTTCGTTGGTTCCTCCTTTGGCCTCAAGGGAGCATCTTGGCCCCTATCATCCACTAACCTCCAATGAAATGCATCTTTATAAACAGAACCAACAAAAGGCTTGCTCAAAGCTGCATCATCAGTGTCCCCAGTAGCAGTCACCCTATCCATTCCAACTCCATTGTAACTCTCATCCCCACTCAACGATGAGACTACTCTCTCAAACTGTGAAAAGTTACACAATATAAAAACCAAGTACAACACCCCAACAGCAACCAAAAAATGAGACAACCTATACCTCCTGGAATTAGAAGTTTCATTTCTCAATCTCTTCATCTTCAAAAACAATAATACAACCTAGTCTACAACAAGTCCCACAAAAACCCCGTAACCCACAAAGAAACTCAAAATGTGAAGGTAAACCCACCAATCCAAAGAAAGCAACGTGGCAACGTGTTGGAGAGTGGTTGGTGGGCTTTGAGGGAAAGATATAAAGAATCAAACTTTCTTGTAAACCAAATCAAATCAACCAATGCAGCAATGATTCGATCAACTGCCATGGGACGCCTAGTCCTACATCATGCGGGAAGTAGCATCTGAAGAAAACCATAAATGGGATGAAGAAGAAATGCTGAAGGTACCCAGATCTTCGATGCTGAAAACATAGTGGAAGCAGATAGGTAGGTAGGTGAATGGAACTTTTGTATTAGAGGAAGGCACAAAGGGAAGGTGGGAATAATCAATTTTAATTTTTCAAGGCTAAAAAAAAATAGCTTAAATATATATTTGGTCTCTATTTTTGTTCATTTTATTTAATTTGGTATTTATTTTTGTTTTATGTTCAATTAGGTCTTTATTTTTGTCAAATTGTGGTCAATTTGGTCCTTTTCACTAAAGCTATTTAAATAGTTAACGTTTTTGAATAGTACATGCCACGTGTCAATTCCTGGTTTTTTTATTTTTTTGAATTTTTTTTTTGAATTTTTTTTGAATTTTTTGAAATTTTTTTAATTTTAAAAAAAGTGTCCACGTGTCAAGTCACAATTGTGCCACGTGTCAGTTTCTGGTAATATTATTTTTTTTGTTCAATTTAGTTCCTATATTCGTTATTTTTGTTCAATTCAATCCCTATATTCGTTATTTTTGTTTAATTTAGTCCCAAATTTTGTTAAAATAAAATCATTTAATTTTTAAAATTGACATTATTATTACTTATTTTTTAAATTTAATTATAAATTATAATATTTAATTATTAATTGAATATAATTTTTAGATTCAATTGTTAAATAAAATATAATTATTTAAATATAATTATTAAAATTTTAAAAATATATATTAACATTTGTAAAATTTACATTTAAATTTAAAATATTTAATATTTTTATTGCATTTTAGATATTAAAATCTAAAATATTTTATATGTAAATGTTAATTTTACAAATATTAGTTTATTTTTCTAAAATATTTTAAATATTTAAAATATTTTTATATATCAATTTTAGAAATATTTTAGAATATAAATTTTAGAAAAAAAATTAATAATTATATTCTTATAATATTTTAAATAATTATATTCTATTTAGAAATTAAATACAATAATTTATTCAATTTATAATTAAATTTAATAATTTATAATTGAATTTAAAAAATAATAAATTTAAAGGTCAATTTTTGAAAAGATATTAATATAATTTGTATAAAAGATATTAAATTTAGTGTCAATTTGAAAAGGACAAAATTGATTTATTTTAATAAAAATTGAGACTAAATTGAACAAAAATAACGAATATAAAGACTAAATTGAACAGAAATAATAATACTACCATAAACTGACACGTGGTACTAGCATTGACATGTGGCACAATTGTGACTTGACACGTGGATCATTTTTTTGAAATTAAAAAAATCAAAAAAAAAATCAAAAAAAATAAAATAAAAAATCAGAAAAACCCAGAGCTGACACGTGGCATGTACTGTTCAAAAACGTTAACTATTTAAACACCGTTAGTGAAAAGGACCAAATTGACCACAATTTGACGAAAATGAGGACCTAATTGAACATAAAACGAAAATAGGGAC
>Ga0214542_1006539_pt1 | contig 21156 bp, 10 predicted proteins | sample CNSS1metaG_FD_160096 | JGI IMG/M metagenome (GOLD analysis project Ga0214542, IMG submission 160096) | Root nodule microbial communities from cowpea collected in UCLA plant growth center, Los Angeles, California, USA - CNSS1 | ecosystem: Host-associated > Plants > Roots > Nodule | place: USA...
AACAAAAAAAAAAAAAACAGACAAAAAAAAAATTAAAAACACTTACGTTGGTATGAAGAAGAAGAAAGAAGAAGCAATGAAGTTGAAGAAAAAGAAGAAAGAAAACAAAAAAAGGAGAAGAAGAAAGATAACGAAAGAAGAAAAAAATCAAATACCTCGATCAACTGCAATGGCTTGAAGAAGAAGGCTCTGCCTGCAGCAAACGTCAATCACCATTTAATGTTTTCAGCAAGAAAAAAAAACAAAATCCAAAAGACTAAATTACCCTCAATTTGAGATAGGTGTCAATGAGTTAGAATGTCTATCTCAGTAAATTACCTGCACTAACATTGTCTTAGATATATAATAGAAGTGATATAAATTTAAATATATTATTGTTATTATTATTATTATTAAATATATTATTATTATTATTATTTTGAGAATCAATTTGGTGAGAGGTTATCTCCTCTTTTCATCTTTTTACATATGCCCCTTCATTCCAAACACAAGTTCAAAGCTCAAACCAAACACAACATAAAGCTATATTACATTAGCCTTTTATCATGTCTGAGTTCATAAAAATGTTTTTACTTCTTACTTTTATATTTTGTGAACTAAAGTCTTATTACTTGTTTGTTGTTCGAAATTCTTTAATATTTTTATATTTTTAAGATAAGTTTTTTATTTGTAATTTTTTAATCTATAACTTTATATCTATACTATTATATAAAGAACATTTTTCTTTTTTGTGTACACATTTTATTTTTCTAGTTTACCCTTTATTAAATATCCATTTACCAATTTTGTCCTTTAAGTGGCATTTTTTTTTAAATTTAACCATTTTTTTAATTTAACCATTTTTTAAACTAAAATAACTATTTATAACAAACTATTATATACAAAATAAATAAAAATTATAAAAATGATTTATATTATTTTATAGTTATAGTTTTATTATTGTCTATTAGCACAACGTATGTGATAAAGAATCTTCAAATCTGAAATTCAAAGAATATGAAGATCATTGCTTGAAACACATTTGAAGATAGTTTTTAGGAAAATTAGTTTATGTTTTTAGACTTTGGGTTTCCTCTTAGAAATTAGTTATGTTCTATGTTTTTGGGCTTTGGGCTTTCTTTTATAAATTAGTTTATGTTTTAATGTTTTGGGCTTGGGCCCTCTTGTAGGTTCTCAGGTTTTCTTAAACTTATGTGCCTATATATAGAGGTACCAAAAACAATGTAGACACTTTTAGTCATATATTGAATTTGATTTTCATTAAAGAGAGGGTTCTCTTTGTTCTTGGCTTAGGCCTCTGGTTCTTATCAAAGATTAACATCTTTGTGGCGAATCTTTCCTTGACTTATCAATCTGCTAGATTGTGGCGTCCTCCATCTATGTGTTATTCCGCATTCTTCTCTGATTTATTTGTGTTGTGCCTCTTGAGGATTCAAATTCAGAAACGATCATACTCTTTCTTGGATAGGATCGTATCATCTGGTATCTAGAGCAAGGTTCTGATTTGAATTTCCTCTTCTATGTTATTTTTCTGACATAAAAAAAACTACAATTTTTCAATGTCTGCTTGTTCTGTTTTTTTTTTTTGTTTTAAATTTTGTTTGTTTCGTTTGTAAAGAGTAAAATCCCTAAGGTTGTTTCCAATTTGGTTGATTTTTTTTTATTTGGCCTATTTTTTTTCTTTTATGTTCTTTATTTAAATTGTGTATTTCTACATTTGATTCGTGGAAATTATTTCTTTTTGTGTTTGGGATGTGCAAGTACATTTACTTTTGATTTACATGAGTATGAGGTTTTGAAGGATCAATGGTTTAAGTTTATTTTTTTGTTGTTGAACTGCAAAAAAAAAATCAAAAAAAAAATATTGTGAATCAAGTCCAAAGGAAACAAATATATATTGGAAAAAAAAGTAGAAAAAGAAGGATCCAAAAAAAAAAGGGGAGTTCAACACAACTTTTATTGCAATTTTATTTGTGGTTTATTGATATTTACTTGCAATCAGTCTTTCTCTTAGAGTCTTTGTGTTGTCTCATTTAAATCTCTTTGGTAGTCCTATTATTTTCTAATTTTAATTTTCTTGTTTTGTGTCTGTAAAATTTCTTGAAGTTTTGTCTAGAGTTTTGAATTTTCTTTGTCCTCTAAAGTCAAGATTTAGATCTCGCAACTTTTTTTCACATTGTTTGTTCACTCTTTGCTTAAGTTACTAGAGTTCTTTGCCAAGCCCTAAAGGGCATTTGAGTGGTAAAAGGCAAGAGCGTACATTCAAGAAAAAGCCTATAAGTGTGATACACGAGTGAAAAATTGAGTGAAACACTTAGCGGAGTGGTGAGGTCCTAAATATATTTTATTATGCTAAACATTTTCTTGCAGGAATTGACAAATATTGAGTAATGAAACATGTTTCCACAAAGGCATCCTTCTGGAAATGGTTTAATATATGGTTTAAATTATCCTTCTCCTAACCAAGATCATTTGGTTCAAGGACTTAAACGTACCAAGAGGGTGACACGTAGAGATACACTTAGTGTTTATTAGGTCTTGGTAGCAGACATTAATGCCTTGGAATCCAGAATTATAAAGCTAATTGGCAAGATTGCTAGTATTAAACGGAAGCACAATCTTGATAGAAAATCATTGCCAAAGACAAGTACACTAAGATGTTCCAAATGTGAAGGCTATGGGCATGAAACTTATCAATGTCCTAATGGGGATGCAAGTCCCATGACTCATGAAGACCTCAAGAACTACATTTCATACTTGAGAAAGGAGGAAGAAAGGACAATGCAAAAATTAGATGTATTGAAAAGAAGGCAAGAGCGAAAGCTAAAAAGAACCCATGAGAAGGAAACACTTATAGAAAATGAAGTAAAGGAAAAGAGAGAACGAGACGAGAAAGAAAAGAGAGAAAAAGAAGAGAAAGAAAAAAGCGAGAGAGAGGAGCAGGAAGAAGGAGAGAGAAAAGAGAAAGAAGAGCGAGAAAAAGTAAAGAAAGAAGAGAGTAGAAAAAGAGAGAAGGAAGAAAAGAGAGAAAAAGAAGAGAAAGAAAAGAGCGAGAGAGAGGAGAAAGAAGAAAGAGAGAAAAAAGAGAAAGAAGAGGGAGAAAAAGTAAAGAAAGAAGAGGGTAGAAAAAGAGAGAAGGAAGAAAAGAGAGAAAAAGAAAAAGAAATAAGAGAGTATTATGAATTGTCCATGAAAAAAGGTACTAACTTTCCTCTTATTGTTTTATTGCCTATGGACGATTTATTCATCAAAGAGCAATGACATCAACAATGGAAAGATGAAAGGATATTTAAGGAAGACTTATTCATCAAGCAACAAGGAGATCAACAATGGAAGATGAAATGATGATAAAAAAGACACAAGCTTAGAAATATATGCTCATGAATTAACTTGTTTACCCATTTCTAACAAACCTATGGGTGATCAAAGTCATACCTATAATTGGGTTGTTTGTTTGAGCAATATTCCTTTTCTTTTCTTTGAGCATTTTATCTTTAATTTAAAATTGTTTGATGATTGGTGCAGGTGGGTATTTGACCCTGGAGGCAGAACTCCAAAATCTTTTTATAATAAGAGCTTGACCTCTTTCAGGATCCATATCTCATTTTAGTAGAATTTCTATTATTTTATTTTCAATTTGTGACTTTGATTTATGTTTGTGTTTGTGAATAGGACCTTCTAGAATTCAGGTCGAATTCTCTCCAAACAGGAGAGAATGATAAAGAATCTTCAAATGAGACAAATTTGAGGACAAATTCTCTTCAAGAAGGAGGGAATGATAGAGGACTATCCCAAGATTTCATACAAGAAGAACTTGAAGATGAACCGTTACAATTTAAAGGACCTATGACAAGGGCAAGGAGCAAGAGATTGAAAGATTAAAACTATTCAAGGCTCCTAATGCTACAAGCAATCTGAAATTCAAAGAATATGAAGATCATTGCTTGAAGCATATTTGAAGATAGTTTTTAGGAAAATTAGTTTATGTTTTTAGACTTTGGGTTTCCTCTTAGAAATTAGTTTTGTTCTATGTTTTTGGGCTTTGGGCTTTCTTTTATAAATTAGTTTATGTTTTAATGTTTTGGACTTGGGCCCTCTTGTAGGTTCTCAGGTTTTCTTAAACTTATGTGCCTATATATAAAGGTACCAAAAACAATGTAGACACTTTTAATCATATATTGAATTTGATTTTCATTAAAGAGAGGGTTCTCTTTGTTCTTGGCTTAGGCCTCTGGTTCTTATCAAAGATTAACATCTTTGTGGCGAATCTTCACTTGACTTATCAATCTGCTAGATTGTGGCATCCTCCATCTCTGTCTTATTCCGCGTTTTTCTCTTATTTATTCGTGTCGTGCCTCTTGAGGATTCAAATTCAGAAACAATCATACTCTTTCCTGGATAGGATCGTATCAGTATATATTTTCACCTCTATATATGTAATGTCAAAATGAGTCAATCAGGGTCACAACTCAATCCGACTCAACCTACCATGAGTTCGCGAGTTAGTGAGTTGATTTACTTACAAATATTTGATTTTTATAATTTATTTTATAGTACAATAAAAATGGATTAACTAATTCATTTTTTTCATAATAGTAAAATTAAAGTGTTTACATAGTTCCTCAACTATTATTATAAAGATAATAGTTGAAAATTAAAGTATTAATATACATAATTTAACAAGCAAGTAAATTAAATATCTTAACTATTCAAATATTATTAAAAGTACTTAAAAATATGAATAATATAATTAGAAGTAATAAATAATTTTAATGAAAAATATATAAAAGATATAAAAATACTAATAAAATGTTGTTAGTGATAAGTTACCCGCCAACTTATCTTTAATCCAACTTGAATCGATTAAACCCCTTGGGTTAAATGAACTTCAACCCACTTTAAAAAGAATTAAAATTTTCCCAGCCCAAATTTCGTGGACATTAATTGAATTTTTTTTTTGTTGTGTAACTTCTTTATTTTACTTTTTAAGTAATCATTATTTTAATTTAAAATAATTACATTTTTATTTTTACTCTCTTTAAATTTAAATATTTTTTAAATTAAAATAACTATTTTACTATTTTAACCTTTTAAAAGTCACTATTCGTAAAATTAAATTAATTATTTAGAATAAAAGAAAAACGACACAGATCTACGTAGCGTTTCCACTAATAAATCGCATAAAGGTCTTACAATGAAGCTTCTACCACTTCTTCAAATAATAAGGTTTACCTCCAAATTTAAAAGACGGTGTTGCTTCCTATCACATTTCTTCATCCACCCCATCAAAAAAGTTATTTGAATTTTTTTTTTTTTTTTTTTTTCTCTTTCCTTATCAAGGAGGAGTCACTACTGTCCGGAAAAGAATTTTCTGAACTGTTTTTGCATTCTGGAAATTAAATTTCAGAAGTGTTAGAATGCAGGAAGAAAAACACAAGAGAAAAGAAAAGAAAAGAATAATTATCTTCTTAACGTAAAAGTAATTCATTCCTCTCCTAATAATGTTATATTAAATTTTATTGCATTATTTTAGAATAACACATTAGTCAACGGTAAAACATTTTGTTTTGGTTTAATTACCCGTTTGTCTATGTTATGTTGAGTTCTTTCATTTATTTTAGGCTCAATTTATTTTTGATTTGTAAAAATTATTACAAAAATAGATACAATTTCATTTTTTCCGTTAAATTTATTAAAAACGGATTTAAAATTTTCATCAAATTTAATACTAAGATTATGTTAATCAAGACTAAATTAAGACTAAAATAATACTAAATAATACTAAATGAACTTGTCATTTTTTTAGAAAGTAGAAACCATTATTTTTTTTTAATATAACAGAAAAGTTACAGCATTAATACAATAACTTTAATTATTAATACTATTTGAACTTTGTAAAATATTAATGATTGGGTATGTGTTTGATCTTTAATAATTGTCATATATTTATTAAAGAAAAAAATCAATTTATATATAATTAATTATAACAAAATTACAAAAAAAAATAAATTTAAAAAACAAAAACACAAAATAAAAAAACCTTCCTTTAAATTTAAGTCCATATTAACAAAATTAAAAAATTTGTACTACAACTATAATTTTTTTTCTTATTATACTAAAAACAAAATATGTAATAATTGTTACTGTAAACAGATTATTTATCCATTAGTTTATTTAAAGGCTAGCTTCTGAGAAACCAACAAAAATAAGTTAGTTGATGTATTTAAAAGTTTTATTAAAAGATAACTTAATGTCTCTATTGCATTCAAAGGCAATGTTTTATATATATATATATATATATATATATATATATATATATATATATATATATATATATATATATATCTTATGGCAATAGAAGATTTTAGGAAATACCATAAGAAAGTTTTAAAATAGTTATTACCAAAAGAAGATCATACCAAACTCAACACAACAGAGTTTCAAATGAGTGAGTGATTAGCCGCATCATCTACTTTTTCAGTTATCTTATGGCAATAAAAGATTTTAAGAAATGACACAAGAAAGTTTTAAAATAGTATATCTATTGAAGTTATTAGTAAAAGAAGAAGATCATACCAAACTGAACACAGCAGAGTTTGACATGAGTGAGTGATTAGCCTTATAATCTAGTGTTTCATTTTTGGTTTGTGTTTATGATTTATGAATGAGTTAAGATGATCTGTTATTCCATTGTACTATTGCCAAGGTATGTCTGCCACCACAGGCAACAAGTTTAGCTATCCAATGTCCCTCAGCTTCAGTGGCAGTGAGGTTGTGTGGAGGAGGAAGGTTTATAGGTACCTCCATTGGTTGACCAGTCGTCACTTTCCTACCATATCCAAGACGTCCATGGTCACCTCTACCAAACTGCAAACAGTTCAACCCAACAAATCATATACTTAAATCACTCTGTTTTTTCATTCATTCAAAATCTCCATTTTCTTAATGCACACTACCAAGAAAAAAGAAGAAAAGAGAAGGATCCAGATTCTCTACTGGATTTTTGGTACTATTTTCTACTGAGGATTGACAAAATACACTAGTATTCGTACTTTAACAATCTTTCTAATATATTTTAAAACATCAAAATTAATGTTCATTAATATATTTTGAAAGTATGGAAGAGAAACAATAAAAAAAAAAACTAGTAGAAAATCCAAATTCAAAGGTGAACAAGGGATTTGGACACTGAATTTCAAGTGTTTATATTTTCAGACATATGCATATCACAATACATCACTACTAACTACCTAACTAACATAAAGCACAAACTAAATTATCTACCACACATTTTAAGAATAGGTTGAATTGCAATGTTAAACCCTTTAGTTAGTCATAAGGGATTCCAATCCTCCTATTTTTCTTGTGATTATAGTCATTCCATTTTGGAAAATCACAACTTTTGGTTCAATCTTTAATCTTTAATTTTGCATACATTTTACTTCTTTTATTTTGGTCCAATTGAACATTAGATCTAACATGTTCAGTCAAAGTCCTAAACAAATACTTTAACTATTTCACTAATTAAAACCTGAAAATAAGACAAATAAGGGTAAAACGTGTTCAATCATTCTGAACTTTGTAAATTCAGTTTTCGTCTGTAAAAACTTCTGTCTATTTTTAATAATATTTAATTTTGAAATGCATCAATTTTAGTCCTTGGTGTTTTTAAACAACGTTAAATGAGAAAAATGGCTTAAATAGTGTTTCAAGAACCAAACACTATTTAAAAATAAATGGAGAAAAACCTGGCTTAGTTACCTTTAGTTCTATTATTTATTTATTCATTTATTTATTCTTGTTCAATTTAATCCCTTTATTAATAAAGAATTCAATCAAGTATCTAAATTTTAAATATATAACAGTGTAACTATTTAAGATTCAATCATGTCCCTCAATTTTTTAAAATAAAAAACAATAAGGCTCTTTCGTGTGTTGAAATTGATATATAGATTTTACAAATTGTTTATATGTGAATTATAAAATCTACAATATTTGCTTACTAAATATTTTAATGTTAATTGGATAAAAATTGATCACATTATTACGTTGTAAAAGATTGAAAAACTTGATTGAATATCTTATCAATAAGAAGACAAAATTGAATAATCAATATATTAAATCTGTTTTTGAAGGATTATATAATATGGCCAAATCATAGAAAAGAGAAACAAAGATGGCATAGAAAATACTTACAGAAAACATGCGGCCATCGCGGGTTAATGCCACTGAGTGGGTACCTCCACAGGATACCTGACAACAAATCAGTAATCTTCATATCAGAAAAATGATTATCCTGAAAAATGCCTCCCTTAGATTGTCATGATTAGTCAAGAACATGGAAGTCAGTTCATGTGATGTGAGAAGCTAAATTTACATCTTCAGAATTAAATAGTTTTGGATATTTCGGTTCTTCATTTTGCAGCATCAATGATGTCAACGTGAGAAAAAGGCTAGAAAGTGATTGTTTTCATTACTAAGCCATCACATTGATGCACTATATTTTATTAGTGTAGAAAGAAAAAGAGTACCTGCACAATATCTTCTCCAGCTAACAGTTGAACCTTCTGGGGTACCATTTTACTGCTCTTGTCACTATCACCAAACCCAAGCCTGCCATGTTCCCCCCTTCCCCAGCCATATACCTGAAATAATGTTAACGAAGATAAAATTAAAGCCAAATGACCACAAAAATATTAACAGAAACAAAAAAACCAGACAGATGGAAAGAGTGGTAGTATTAAGTATCAAATATCAACAAAGAAACAAAAAGACAACGGAAAGGTATGGCCCGTCTTACTCCTTTACTACATAGAAACCTATAACTCCATGGAGAATGATCACTTGCAACCAATGGGTTTGCGATCTGTAGGAAGAGGTACAAGGGACAGAGTTTCATTCTGTAAAGCTGCACACTTAGTTAAAGCTTGCTTAATAGACTTAGGTGTGGTATATGAGCAACAAGTAGACTGTGGTGAATGTGATGCATAACAAGGCCCAATGTGGAATGGGTTTGCATAAGACGAATATTATGGGAAAGTAAGGAGGAGGAGACAATTGACTCGAGGGACTAGAACTAGTCAGGCAGAAAAGCAAATGGGATTGCTGGTAACCCTATCTTCTATATCACAAAAGATTTGTGCTTAGGAATGGTGTTAATGGCCTGGTTTGCTTAAAGCTAACTTGACAAAGATCTAAACTAATCGATGAATGTCCTCTAGCTTCTTGTAAGGGGATGTGAGGACCCTCCCACTATTTGAATTGGAAAGAGTTGGGAAGCTCCTAGACTATGGGGAAGGCAAAAGCTACTTACTTTCAGCTTGCAACTAGGAATATGTCTTGTCTAGTCCTTTTGAGATCAGAGTGGAGAGCTTCAGGTAACATCTTTGGCCTAGAAGAAGCACTAGAGTAGGTAGCATGGGTCACAAAACTTCGATGTCTCGATTCAGCAATGAGGAAAGAAAGATTTTTGTCCCAAAAGAAAAGATGTAGCCTTTCCCTTTTGCATACTGCCTACCACAGAGGTACCTAACTCTTTCTATTGTCAGGCTTCCTGGTTAGGTAGGAATTGGCAACATAGCTCTTCTTTCAATGCTATGTGGATTGGGCACTTTTGCCCTAAATAAAGGAGCAGGAAAGTAGGCGCACGATGGTACTTTCATGAGGCAAACTGATTTTATAAGCTCTATCATGTTATTGAAGACAAGGATCAACATCCTTTGCCCTCAACTCAGAATCAAAGAAGGGTATCCAAAATGCTATAGAAACTTTATTTTCAGAGCACACCACAGGGATGCTTTGTGGACAGCCCCTTCAGTTGAAGGCCTATACCTCTCTAATTCCATGAAGAATACCTCTCTAATTCCACGAAGAAGAAAAGCATCAAGGGTAGTACAATGCAAAGAGGGAGGAAGAAGTAGGAACAATGATATGTGTGGAATGTTGAGATTGAGTAGGGTTAGAAAAAACTAAAGGAATGTTAGCAGGTATGCAAGAAAGGATGGGGTTAACAGAATGGGAACGTGAGCGAAATATTTCATTGCAAGTGAAGCCAGTTTCATTGAATATCACATCTTTGGATATATATATCTTGCCAATAGTAGATAAACATCTATCCTATAAGAAAGGTAGAGTAACTAATAAGCCATTATTTTTTCCTATTTTCTTACCTTTTTGTACCCATCTTGAGGAATGTTTAGTGATTAATTATCTATCTTTAGTGCATTTCTTTTATCGGGCTTCATTGGGCTAATAATTCGAATTTTAATTAATTTAGATTCAATTGGTCTAATTTTTGTTTCTTAGTTATTTTCAGGTTTTGTTGTGAAGCATTTTTGAGCTTGGACATTAAATTTAGGTTGAAGAGAAGAGTGCCACGTCAGTGCCACATCAACTTGCTTTTCCACATCGGTATTAGTAATGGGCCATCTCCTATTTGCCCAAAGCGTAAATTTTGTAATTTTGCAGCCCAGAGTGACGGTTTTGTAATTAGTGATGTCCAATAGGGTTTTAGGTTTTCAAAACCCTTTCCTCTCCATTTTGTATCTCTTTTACATTTTTGGAGACCATTGAGAGCCATTGAAGGCGGCCACTTTGTATTGACGTTTTTTTTGCATTTGGTTAGCGCTCGATTCACGTTTTTGCTCTCGTCTCTGCTCTACTTGATGTATCGCAACTTCTTGCAATACATTGAACCCTATTAAATTATAAGTTACTTGGAAAGATAATAAAAGTGAATGCTTTTATTTCCAACACTCCACAAACTCGAGAACAAATGTTTTCCATTCCCAACTAGCATATTATTCACCCAAAATTTGGAGTTCACAATCCTTCAAAAAGGATATGCAAGTTGACCTTGTGAAGGTACATATGGAGTACAAAACCACTATCTAATTGATAGAATGTATATCCACTTCAATGTGTTTGGTTTGATCATGCTGAATAGGCTTATGGGACATACTAATTGCTGATCACAACTGTGCTTCATAAGTTCATCCCAATTAATCTTCAAATCTTCTAAGATAATTTTCAGCCAAGGGAATCAACAAATCCTTGTGCTTCATAAGTCCATCCCAATTAATCTTCAAGTCTTCTAAGATAATTTTCAGCCAAGGGAATCAACAAATCCTTTATGACGTAGTTACATGATTTGAAGGAGTTGGATTAACCCCTTGGATGAAGGTTGATTTAAAAATGACAAACGATCTTCTTGTGTAAGCAAGATTCTCTCCACACCATGAATCATCCTGAAGTTTGGTGGGGGTATCATTGACAGATTCAATATTGTTTCTAGCTTAGGTTCCTAACCAAGATCACAAGAATTTAACTCAAGTGCAGGAAGGACAAGTGTTTAAAAATGATTTTCCTTATCTTCCTAAAGACTCTCTCCATAAAGAAAACGTTTAAGTGAAATAATTTTTATCCTCATGGAAGTCATATCCTAGGCCCCAATTTCTTGGAAGGAGGATATAAGCACTTTGTATTGTACCCTTTCACAACCACAATAGACTACCCCACAAAAAGAGATATCATCACAACTAGCAAGACCACACCAGCTCCAAGTTACACTTTATTATCAACTATTTTCTTCTTTTTCCTTCTGCACCAAAACCTTTTACTGAACTCTTAAAAGTAACTTTGTTTCTTTCTGTCCTTTGATGTTTTTTCTTTTCCAATATTTCTCTTATCTCTTTGGCTAAGTCATGGCTTATAATAAAAAGAGCATCACAAGTATGCCTCCCTTGACTGCACCACTTTTAGTATATATATAACTGAGAAAACATTTATTCTTAATGAGTGATAAATTACAGTTTTCTATTACAATAGATGTATTTATACAAGACTTAGTCTAACAAACTAACTTTCACAACAAGATTCTGAATATAATATAATGAACCTATGTCAACTCTAGACAGTTGTTAGGTGAGAGTTCCGCAAGTGTAAACTTATACAGAGTAATATAATCACGATTAGCAAATTGCTTCAGTTCCGAATTGGATTTATCGAATTCAATATTTATATTTTAAAATAATGGCAAAACCTTAAAGAGATAAGATATTACTCGAATAAAAATTGAAAGACATGTAGAAAATAATAACATTGTATCCTCTTTCAATATGTTACTGTAACTTATCCTAATATTTCATAAAAAAAGGTAATATATTTAACATCTCAAAAGTAAATAATTACTAAAGAAAATGAGAATAACAAAACTTTAAATTATGACTATTAGAGAAAAAACACAACATTATCTACCTATTTATTGATCACAGTCAAATCCCACGTTGACACACAGTTACACATGGTATTTCTATAAAAAAGCCCCTCCTCCTTGGTCTCCACGACATTCTTCCTCTCATCCGTTTTCACTATAGGCAGTAATTGCCGGTCAAAAAAAAAAAAACAACGCTAGAGTAATTGATATGAAATAATGATTATATCATTATAGCACCAAGTAAGATTAAGAAGAGTGGTAGGAGGTGCATTATTAAGGAAAGAATAGAAGGTCATGTGAGGCATATGCAATCAAGGTCAAAGATCCCAACAAGAGGAATTGTGTGTGGGTTGGCACCTTTGACTCTACCCTGGACTATTCCTGGGCTTACAATAGTGCTCCCATCAAGCTTCATGGCTCTCAAAGCCAAAAGCAACTTGTTTATCCCTAATAACCTTAATTTTGTGGTCATGCAAACCCCTACGATCAACTCCTCAACAACATTTCTTGCTCAATGAGTCCGTGCTGATGCCACATTGATCCGTCCTTTGTGGCAAAGAGTGAGATTAAGAAAAGTAGCAAGGATATGCATTATTATAGAGTAGAGAAAGAACTAAATAACTAAATGATTTATCATAAACATAAAATATATTTCTTAAATAATGTTATGGATGGTTTGGATATCTGTCCATAAAAATATTGTTAATGGACAGATTGGATGGTTTTTAACCTTTTATTATATGATCATGAGTAGAATAAATGTTTTAAAAGCATGTTTGTATCCCTACTCTCTATACTCAATAACACACCTACTCACCATTATTCTTAGCCTCATTCAGTGCCAATGAGGATGAACCGAAGTGGCTTCATTGTTGACTTGAGCATGTAACATGACTGCAAAGGCATGTGCATGGGAGGGAGTGTTGCTGTTGAGCAGGTAAGAGTGGTAAGGGTTTGCCATACGACATTGTTAATGTGGTTATTAAAGTTATCAAGGATAGAGAAGTTGGTTTTGACCTTGTGACATAGGCCTTGGCAATTTCCATGGTTAAGTTAAAGGTGTTGAGACACACGCACCACCTACTTGGGATCTCTTATCTAGGCAAATGTGTGTACCACCTACTTGGGATCTCTTATCAAGGCAATGTGTGTACCACATATCCTTCTGCATAGTCCTCGATAATGCACCTCCTTGTCACTTTTCTTAATCTCACTTCGTGACATATTGAAGCCACATTAACGACTAAAAGCAGGATGAAAAGAAGAATGAAGTGAACGTTGAAAAGGAGGAACTTCTTATAGAAACATGATGACATGCATAACTACGAATAAACAAGGAATTTGATTGTAATAGATAAATAAATAGATAATGATGCATATTTCTCCTTGGTCGTGCCATTGGTATCCTCCCTCCAATCCACCAAATTGAAGGATAACTATAGCTGCACCAAAGAGACCGAAAATAAACAACATTATTTAAAACTTCCCCTATTCACATTTCTTTAGAAATTTATTCACTTTTGAGATGTATTTTTTATTCTTTAACGAAATATATAATAATAATTTGTAGCAACATATCTAAAGAGGATATAATGTTTTTTTGAATGATTATTCTTGGCCCTTATAATTACCAATTTTTATGACTAATTTTATAAGAATATTGAACTGCATAGATCCAATTCCATAACGAACCAATTCATTCAAAATTGGATTACTTTGGTTCAGAGAGGGAGTAAAGCCTATTTTGTAGGCTTAAGCCTATATCATTTTGCAAGATCATATCATAGTATAACCTAGATCCATTAAAAGGGTCACTCACCATATTACTCGAACCAAGTCCAATAGTGCTGAATGTGAAAGGGTGTATCGGGAAAAACTCAAGTCCCACAACGAATAGAGATTGTGGGAAAAAAGTATATATAAGTGATAACAATTCTTACCTTACATGTTGGTTTAGTAAGGTTAAGTTAGGCCTAAACTACTTTGTAAGAGCATAGATCATCTACATTGCTTCTATTACAAAAAAGTATAACAGCTTACTTTATTGCAAAAGCTATTTTCAAAAACAATAATTTGTATACGGTTTTCTACTATAGACATCTATTTTCAAAAGAAACAGAAAACTAAAAAATTTAAACATATGAAGTTAAATGTAGAGTTCAAAGATTTTAATGGTATATCTTCAAATTAAAATTTAAAACCAATAGATTCTACACAAAAAAAGAGTACCTCTCCTTCATCAGTCAATGCAGTAGAATGCCATCCACCAGCTGCAATATCAACCTAAAGTTCCAAACAGATTTAATAAAAGAAATTAGATATTTAAACTATAATCAAAGAGTTAAAGTTTGTAGGGTACAGATACATAACAATCTTCAACTCCTATCGCACACCCAAATATAACCCCAAGAGAAAGAATGCCACTGGAAGCAAGGAGCTATACCAGCAAGTTGGTAAAATGGAAATAAATGAAAATTAAAGGTGCTTGGTAGAAAAAAAAATAGAGAAGATACGAGTAAAGAGATAGAGAGATGAGTAGAGATAGTGAGAAATAGTATATTAGATCCCACCAATTTTAAATTATTTTTCCTCTTTCTCTTTCCCACCAAACTTCTTATACTGATTCTATATTCATCTTATTAATTTCATTAATACCAAACAAAGGCTAAGCATTTACAATATATCTAGCATTCTACCTCAATGCATAAACTTAGTATTTGCTTGTGCACCAAAACAGCTCACAATCACACACGCGTGCAAGTGCAGACACACACACACACACAAGTTGTAACACTGATATATGCCTCTGTGTTCTATAGCATACATCTGATTCTGAATCACACAAGTTTATAAAGATGGAATATCAGATATCACCCAATAATTTGTCCCATTAATTATCTATTTGATTTGGGATAAAGATTTATTTTCATTTCCTATGTCCATGAATCATAACAAAAAAGATCTTGTTTTCACTTTATTTCTTGTTTTAAACATGTGGCCTATAGGTAATGGTGAAAATATTCTTTTGTTTTCACTATTATACAAAATCTTTAAAATAAAAAATATGAAATGTGATTTTTTTATAATTATTTGTGAAAACAAAAAATCTTTTAAAATCTCAATCCAAACATAGCATAATGTACATTATATTGTTGTCAGTTTGCTGACATGCAACTAGATACAGACTGAGGAAATAAATTTAACACCACAACTCATTAGAAGGATAAATTTACATTATTAATGTTAGATATATTAGATATCTTAGATATCTTATCTTTATCTTCTATCTTTAGTTTCTTGTTATTATTCTTTATCTTGTATATTGGGCTTAGCCGATGTTTTCTTTACAATAAATACATTACCCTATGTGTAGTTTTACACAAGGGAGATTAATCCCAAACCTATTTTCACTCTATTTAATAATTGAGTATAAATTATCACACACATTTTAAAACTACAAGGAAAATTAGGCAAGCCTAGCCCCATGGTTGTTCTATAACTTATATTTCATCTTTGCCGATGGTAGCTTAAGAAACACTACAAAAGGTATGACAGAATGATCCTTTCGTTAACCATTGTGAAACAAACTTGACAAAGGAAAAGGGAAAACAAAAGGGGCACAACAGGTAATAAAATATGCACATAGTTATATGTTGTCAAACTCAAGGATAATAGAAGGATTGGAAAGGGAGATAAAAGATCCTCAAACTTGACTTGTAAGAGTTACGAGGATATGAAAAACTATATTTACAGACCTGTGCATGCATTAAAAAAAATATAGACAGCTAAAATAGATTCCCATGTCATAAATTACTCATAATAACTAATAAATGGCAGTAAGAACAGAAGAAGATAAGAAGATATTACGAAGAAAAATTATAGAATAGAACATAGTTGAAGATGAAGGCAACAATTGATGATGATGAAGACAGCACTGACGGCGTTGATGAGAGAATCGGAGATGGTGACGTGAACCTTGTCGATGGTGAAGCAAGCATGACAACAACATAATTTTTGAAATTGGGTCATCACAACCCCCACCTAAAGAATCCCAACACATGAGTTGGATAACTCAAACCCTAGGGTGCACCAACAGCTCGACATGATGCATGACCCGCTGGGCAATAGTTACTCATTTTCATCACCATGGGCAATAGTTACTAATTACTTCTCAACAATAAAATATATTAAATGAAGCGCACACAGCTTTCTATGAACAAAAACTCCAGATAGTTGGGGCATCACAAAAATTCAACCCATTGTGTCACCTGCTACTAGCTATAAAATTTAAGAGTGAGTTCCAACATCTTGAAATGTCATATTCTTGGTTTATGCAGAAATATGCATCAGTTTGTACACATACCAAAATATATTATTTATTCTGTCTGCTGACTCACAAGCTGAAATTAACAAGGTGAATTCAGAGAATGATATACATACCAGAGTAAGATCAGAAAGTCCTTGGACAGGAATGGGTTGTGATCTTGGCTGAGTATCTCCAGTTCCAAGTTGTCCATATTCATTATTTCCCCATGCCCATAAAGTTCCATCCTCTTGAAGAGCCAAATTATGAAATGCTCCAACAGCAATGAGCCTTACACTTTCAAGACCTTGAACCCGAACAGGAACTGAAATCTGTTTTCTGTAAGATAAAGCAAAAACAATTGTAAGTCAGCAAATGTAGAAACTGTTTAGTTACTAGAAATGCAGAAAAACATCTGAATAAGTAAATTAAGTTCATATTAAGATAATAGGAGCATAGTATTATAAAGAGAACCAAAGGAAAACACTTGATAAAGATAGAAAAAAATTTGGGTAGAAGAAAAAGTGCCAATTTTTTTTGTGGATAAGTGCCATCTTTGCTACAATTTGAAGCATTTGTTTGGAGCAGAATTCTAGTTTTGGAAGCTTCTTTGGCATGTCACTTGACTTGGTTTTAAGATGAAATATGACAATTTTAACCTTTTTCATGGTTGTTTTCTGTTTTGCTTTTTGAATAAGACTCTTTATCTTCCTTTTTCTATGCAGTTCATTCCCTTCATCTCAACAAATTCATTTTCTATTCTAAAATGAAAATTACATGTCACCAGGAGGCCATGGCTGACCCCATGTCCAAACATGGCCTTCACGTGTAAGTACCACTGAGTGAGTTCCTCCTGCAGCAACCTGCACCCCAATGAATTACAAAAACATTAAACAAATCAAAACCCATGCCATCTAATTTGCAAATGATGCATTTGTTACAATAGAAATGTGGAAATACAAACTCAAACACTAAGAAAGCATTTAGTGCACAATTACTTTATAGAAAAGAATCAAATTAAATGTATTAAGCAAGACTACGGGGGTTAAGGTCATGATAAGAATTATAATCAAACGTCATTCAGATTCATAACATTAATAACAAATTAAAATGAACAATTAAAACTTTCTGGAGCTATAAATGATTCTTTCCTTGTCGCATCATCATCAAAAAGTCAAGGTGATAGAATTACTCTTGTTAAGGGCAAAGCACATATCACAAATTTAACTTTAAAAATTACTGGGATTAATCATTTAAAATAAAATTTAAGAATTGGTCAACTAAAACAATTATAGGTTTACCAGTGTATTGCTTACTGGAACATAGACCATTTTAGTTTGAACATGTCTGACAGGGCCTTGCATGGATCAAGAAATTCTCGAGTTTAGAAGGAAATGATTTCCTTTTTCTCTTATTATATCTCATAACATACATCCGATATGTATATAAAGATTTGTTGGATAGTTTTAGAAATAAGATCAAAGTATTCTAGGGAACAAATCCCTGAGATTGCAGGATTGTTATGCTTGTGATAAAAACATGATACAGCAAATATACAAAATTAAAACAATAGGAATACTATCTGAAACTTTCTAAAATATATTTTGACAGAAACAAAAGAAAATTTCAGATGTATCCTTTGCTTTCCAACATATCAGAAGCTGTAACTTGATCTTCAGTTAAAAAATATGTATAAATACAGTATTTTTTTCTTTCTCTGTGGTAAGGTTAACTAGTAAGCATTGAGCAAAAGCAACTTAAACATCTGGAAACTAAATCATTGGCATGTCTGATATTCTACTAAGGTTCCATGGGAATTGTACAATAATAACAAGGTTCCATGGGAATTGTACAAAAATAACAACAAAATAACAAGGACTAAAAGCTACCATATCGCTCCGTCAAAGACAAAATATTGACAGTGTCACGCGCATCCACTTTTCAGGAGTTCAAAAGGATGATGAAAGGTAAACTTTTATAGGGATTATAGTGGCATAAAAAATAATGAATTGAAGGAAATAAATGCACATCTAACATTAAAGATTGGCACAGAAACAAAAGCAGAGGCAAATAATTTATGCTCCACCATAGCATGCAAGGTATTGGAATACATAAATTACCTGTCGAACAACGAGCTTAGGAGCACAGCGTTGAGGGATGTCTATATCTCTCCTTAATGGTCTGCCAGTATCATCCTTGCGCTCAGGTTCTTCACCACACTGCCCATATTCATTTCCACCTGAAAACAATTATGCTAGTAGCTCTTAGAAGTTTTATAATATATACATCAATGAAACTACATCAACAATCTTTCAGAATTTTGGAGAGCTAAAAGGGAAAAAGAATATGGCCTTCCACCCAACTATGAAGTATGTAGTACATGTACACAATTGGTGTAAGTATGCAGTTTGTCACTTTGTACGTGATTATTACGGAACTTTCTCTAAAAAGAATCTGGTACCCAGTAAGTCAGTAACTACATTATGACACGGTTATTTTGTCCAGATAGTCATTGAACTAATAAATGGATGGAACGGTATAGATTTAAAAAGTAATGAAAGGAAGACATATGGCAATCTAAGTGGAAAACGAGAAGACATTTTGGTGTGTGTTTGGATGAGCATTGGAAAAATTAATTTTGAAGTGATGTGATTTTAGTTTGGATGACTTTATAATTACAAGTTAATATTAAAACTAAGTATAAAATTTCTATCAAACACAAATCCTATTTAAATTTGCATTGATTCAGAATCAATTCATCATGAGATTAAACATGAAAAGACTTAATGTGATCCTAGAAAATCTAACATGAAACTAAACGCACAATTAGTATGCTTAATGGAGTTGCCACTTTGGACAATGCTAATTCTACTGATCAAAAAATAATAAGAATAATAATAGTAGTAGTAACAGTAATAATAATGATAATAAAAAAATGATGATGATAATGAAGATGATCATGATAAAAATAATAATAACAACAACGTGATGGATGGAAGCAAAAAGGATTTATGGTGTGGAGTGAAATGAATAATAGAATAATACCCCAGGCATAAGCTCTGCCCTGATCATCAACAGCCAAACAGTGCCACCCCCCAATAGCCGCCTAACAACCACAAGTTATTCACTATCAATATTCACAAAATAAGTACACCATCAAAAAGAACAGCAAGGGTATAAAAAAGAATGATAATCATAAATTGAAGAGAAGAGAATGAACGAATGGATGGATGTATACCTGGACAATCTTAACACTGGAAAGAGCCTTCACCTGGCTGGGAATGTTCTCAATCTTGTTCTCAGACTTACTCTCAGCTGGATGCCCAAGTGTGCTCCTTTGGTTCCAACCCCAAGTGAACAACTACTCACCCAAGTAACCACCACCCCACCAAAAAAGACGAGATTTTAAACGATACCCACGATTTATAAGAACGAAAAGAGAAAGATAGAGAGAGAGTAAGATACCTTGCCGTCCTCACCGATGGCGAGGGAATTTCTGCTGCCGGCGACGACGGAGCGGAAACGGTGAGGTTGGAGAGCTTCGACGAGACAGACCCATTCTTTCTCTTCGTTGTTGCCGATTCCTAGTTGACCATCTTCACCAGAGCCCCTAATGAAAAAAAAAAAAAAAATCGATCACACACGCTACTTTGAAGGAGAGAAGAAAAAGAAAGAGGAAGTGGTGAGAGAAAGAGACAGAACAAACCATGCAATAATACATGAATGGGAATCCATGAAGGTTGGAGCAGAGTGAGAGAGAGAGTGTAGAGAGAGTGCCGAATAAAAAGAAGATTATCACAAACACTTTGCGTGCGTGGAGCTTACGAGTTAGTGTTTCTGAACACTTTTTTAAAATGCAATCACTCAACTAAATCCATTATCGAACACGAATAAGAAAACCATTAATTTATTCTCACGAATCTAACTTTTATTAAACTAAAGGAATCATGTAAGCAATGTTCTAAACGTAAAAATATTTTTGAATTTGTACCTCCCCTATGTCCGAGTACAAAATAATAAATAAATATAATTATAACAAATATTTTAACAATATCTCACAATTAGTCATAAATATAAATATTAGTACAAAATGTCGTGAATCCTTTAATTTTGACAATTGGCAAACATATGTGGAAATAATATATCAAATAGCAATATCAATTAACTTGATTTTGATTAGAGAATCAATCACCCGTTTATATTTTGGATCCATCTCTACTAAATAATATGATGCACTTTTAATGCAAGTATCTATTTTAATATGATATATTCTCTTTAACTTAGTTGTATACATGGTGTTTTCATCGATCGTCGAAAAGATTTTATGCAAATAATTTTTCTCCGATTCCAGTCAGAAATCAATATTAAGACTCCTGTACATCATATTAGAGTAATTTTGAATACTGGTTGGATTGGATCGAATTTGGATCCGATCTAACCAATTCAATATAACCCAAATTTAATATTTTAAGATTTATATTTGTTTCGGGGTAGGGACCAAGAGCCTACTGCAAGAACTCCTTCACTTCGTGATACCTTCCTCCTCTCCAATGACTTCAGCCAAATCCACTCCTTAGCTCGATCGGTGGGGATGACGATCGGGGTACCTGTCTAAAATACTCCGATGCTTAAGTCAGAA
>Ga0214542_1006541_pt1 | contig 21151 bp, 10 predicted proteins | sample CNSS1metaG_FD_160096 | JGI IMG/M metagenome (GOLD analysis project Ga0214542, IMG submission 160096) | Root nodule microbial communities from cowpea collected in UCLA plant growth center, Los Angeles, California, USA - CNSS1 | ecosystem: Host-associated > Plants > Roots > Nodule | place: USA...
AACGAATTAATCATAATATAGGGGTGTTCGACCCAGGCCGCTTACTTGGGGTAAGGGTGGGGAACTTAAACGAATTAATCATAATATAGGGGTGTTCGACCCAGGCCGCTTACTTGGGGTAAGGGTGAGGAACTTAAACGAATTAATCATAATATAGGGGTGTTCGACCCAGGCCGCTTACTTGGGGTAAGGGTGGGGAACTTAAACGAATTAATCATAATATAGGGGTGTTCGACCCAGGCCGCTTACTTGGGGTAAGGGTGAGGAACTTAAACGAATTAATCATAATATAGGAGTGTTCGACCCAGGCCGCTTACTTGGGGTAAGGGTGAGGAACTTAAACGAATTAATCATAATATAGGGGTATTCGACCCAGGCCGCTTACTTGGGGTAAGCGTGGGGAACTTAAACGAATTAATCATAATATAGGGGTGTTCGACCCAGGCCGCTTACTTGGGGTAAGGGTGAGGAACTTAAACGAATTAATCATAACATAGGGGTGTTCGACCCAGGCCACTTACTTGGGGTAAGGGTGGGGAACTTAAACGAATTAATCATAACATAGGGGTGTTCGACCCAGGCTGCTTACTTGGGGTAAGGGTGGGGAACTTAAACGAATGTGAAAGAAAACACATGAGAAAGTCGTATGGTTGGAAACCCTTCTTTTTATTTATTGAATAGGGGTGCCTCGTTAAAAGCATCCGGGGTTACAAGCATCGGTTCGATTATAATGTACATTTAGCTGAAGTAGAACTTGAGGTGGGATACATTCCAGGTGTTGGGAATCTCTTCCCCAGATAAGTGTTCCAGGCGATAAGCTCCTCCTCCTGCATCTTCGCGTATGTGGTACGGGCCGTCCCAATTGGCGGAGAACTTGCCATCCTTCTTTCTAGCACTGCTGGCCATTCTCCATACTAGGTCCCCGGTGACGAACGATCGTGGACATAGATTTGCATTATATTTCCTGGCAGCTAGTTGTTTGGTAGCTAAGTTGCGTATCTGGGCTTTTTCTCTGAGTTCGGGTAGAAGGTCGAGATGCAAGGCCATGTTTTGGTGATTGTGGTTCGGGTCGTATAGTTCTCGGCGCAGGGATGGCTCGCCAATTTCTACCGGTATCATGGCGTCTGCGCCGTAGACTAGACCGAATGGGGATTCGTTTGTTGATGATTGAGGGGTGCATCTGTAGGCCCATAGTACTTCTATTAATTCTTCGGGCCATCGGCCCTTGGCGGTATCCAATCTCTTCCGCAGCTCCACGAGGATAACTTTATTCGCCGCCTCCGCTTGTCCATTGGTTTGTGGGTGTTCTACAGAGCTTGTAATGTGTTTGATGCCTAGGCCAGTGTAGAATTTAGCTAACTCCTTGTCAATAAATTGTCGGCCATTGTCTGTGATGATGGTATGTGCCACGCCATATCTGCATATAATGTCCTTCCACACGAATTGTTGAACTTGTTGGGTCGTGATGGTAGTTAGCGACTTGGCTTCTATCCATTTAGTGAAATAATCGACGGCTACAATTAGGAATTTTACCTGCCCTTTGTCGGGTGAAAAGGGGCCGAGAATGTCCATTCCCCACTTAGCGAATGGCCATGGGGATAGTATGTGGTGTAGTTGTTCTTGTTTCTGGTGAATAAGGTTGCCATGTTTCTGACATGGTTTGCATTTCCTGACATGATCCTGGCAGTCTGCTTCTATGGTCGGCCAAAAATATTTGGCTCTAAGAACTCTAGTAGCCATGGTGCGTGCGCTAGAATGGTAACCACAAATACCTTCGTGTAGCTCTCTGATAATATATTGGGCTTGCTCTGCCGTGACGCATTTAAGGAGGGGTTGGCCATATCCGCGTTTGTAGAGGTCCTCGCCTATCATGGTGTACCTAGCGACCTTAGCCAGCCAAGTTTTGTCCGCGTCTAGGGGGGATTGCCGGTTTTGAGGTATTGGATGTAGGGGTGGTCCAGTTTTGGCTTTGGGAGGGGGTGACGTTGTTAGCTGGGGTGTGGGTTAAATTTTGACAAGTGTGTGTGATGGAAGGTGTGGATAGTGTTTACTGTAGTAAGGATCGGTGATGGTTTTTTAGCTTGGTGCTGGCCAATTTGGAAAGGATATCGGCCCTGACGTTGTCGGTTCTTGGGATGTGTTCGACGCGGACTTGTTCGAAGGCGGATTGAATGACTGCACGGACCAGATGGTAATATTGTAGAAGGATGGCGTCTTTGATCTGGAACTCGTCGTTTAGATGACCTACAGTAAGTTTGGAGTCGGTTTTGCACGTTAATCTCTTGACGCCTACTTCGCAGGCTAGGGAAAGCTCGGCGAGGATGGCTTCGTATTCGGCTTGGTTATTTGACGTTTTGAAAGCAAAGTGAAGGGATTTTTCAATGAGGATGTCGTTGGGGCCTTCTAAGACGATGTCGGCGTCGGCACCCCTTGGATTTGAGGAACCATCTACATGAAGCGTCCACTGGTCCTCTATAGGTGTTTGTTGTAGGTTGTTGACGAAGTCTAAGAGACATTGGGCTTTGATGGGGCCGTGGGGTTCATACCGGATGTTGAATTCTGATAGTTCCACGGCCCATGATGACATGCGTCCGGCCATATCTGATTTTTGTAATATTTTTTGAATTGGGTAGTCGGTCTTAACGGTTATGGTGTGGTTTTGGAAATATGGGCGTAGGCGGCGTGCCACGTGGACCAAAGATAGGGCCAACTTTTCTACCATTTGATATCTGGTTTCAGGATCTTGCAACGTTCTGCTCACAAAATATACAGGATGTTGTGTGCCTTCTATTTCTTGGACAAGCGCGGCGCTGACGGTATAGTCGGTGGCTGTGATGTATACAAACAGGGGTTGATGGGTGTCCGACTTGTGGAGGATAGGTGGGGAGGTTAAGGTTGTTTTTAGTTTTTGGAATATTTGTTCACAATCATCAGTCCACGTGAACCGGATGGATTTCTTTAGGAGTTGGATTATGGGTTGGGTTTGTTTGGCTAGTTTGGGTAGAAGACGGGAAATGGCTGTGAGACGGCCAATGAGACGTTGGACCTCCTTAATGGTAGTGGGGCTGCGCATTTCGATGATAGCCTTGCATTTTTCAGGGTTGGCCTCTATGCCGCGTTGGGTTAACATAAAACCAAGGAACTTACCCCGGTCTACGCCAAATACACATTTGTCGGGGTTGAGCCGAAGGTTGTATTGGCGTAGTGCGGAGAAAACTGCTGATAGGTCTTCAGCATGTTGGTGATGACTTGGGGACTTGACAACCATATCATCGACGTATACTTCGACACAGTGTCCCATTAGGTGGCTGAACACCTTGTCCATTAGCCGTTGGTAAGTTGCTCCGGCGTTTTTGAGGCCAAAGGGCATGACCCTATAGAAGTAGTTGGCATCGTCCGTGATGAAGGCGGTTTTGTGCATATCTGACGCGGCCATGGGGATTTGTTTATATCCTGAATATGCATCCAAAAAACTAAGCACCTTGTTCCCTGCTGCGCCGTCCACGAGTCGGTCAATGTTGGGTAAGGGGTAAGCGTCACGGGGGCAAGCCTTGTTCAAGTCTGTGTAGTCTACGCACATCCGCCATTTGCCATTGGCTTTCTTTACCAAAACAACGTTAGAAAGCCAAGTGGTGTACTGAGCTTCTTCTATAAACCCTACGCTCAGTAGCTTGTCGGCTTCAACCTTGGCTGCTTGCCGACGTTCTTCGCCAAGCTTGCATTTTTTCTGGGATACGTAGCAGACTTCTTTATATATGGATAATTTGTGGGATGCCACCTGGGGGTCCACTCCAGGGAGGTCGGCAACCGACCAGGCAAAAAGATCGGTGTTGTTGATAAGGATGGGTGTGATGGTGGCACGCTCGTTAGAGTTTAAAGCGGTGCCTAGGTTAATAGAGTGACCATTGGGAAGCTCTAGAGGAGAGGTGTCCTCAACTGGTTCAAGGCGAACATCCCGGCCTATTCTGGGGTCAAGATCTTCGCCGGATAGGGCTATGCTGGAGCCACGGGGTCTCTCGATATGGTTGGTTTGTTGGATTGGGAGTTGTGGTCGCAAGCTGGCCATGTAGCATTCTCGCGCCAAGCGCTGGTCGTAGTGGATGGTAAGGATGTCGCCGGACGGGGTAGGGAACTTCATAGCTAAGTGAGGGGTGGAAACGACGGCGCCAAGGGTATTAAGGGAAGGACGGCCCAGGAGGATGTTATAGGATGTTGGCGCGTCGACGATGAGGAAGCGGATTGGGTTGGTTTTAGTTTGGGTCCCCTCCCGAAAGACGATGTGGAGGTCAATGTAGCCCCGGGTGGATACCTGTTCACCGGAAAAGCCATATATTGGCTCGTCATATGGGACCATGGCGGTGTCAGGAAGTTGAAGTTTTTGGTAGGTGGCCCAGTAGAGGATATCAAAAAAGCTGCCCTGATCAATTAGGACTTTCTTGACATCGTAATTTTCGATTTCAACAGTGATGACAATGGGGTCGTCTTGTTGGTGGTCGAGGCCGTGAAAGTCATCATTTGTGAAGACGATAGGAGGCATACGGCGTCTGTGGTGGGAATGGTGATGTGGTTGATGGATTGTATATGGCGAAGGTGTCTTTTTCTGGCAGAAGAGGTGGAGCCTCCACTTGCGAAGCCACCAGAGATGGTGTTAATGGTGCCACGTAAGGGAGGGTCGGCAGGGGTGCTGTCGATGCGGGCCGGCTCCGGTTCATGACTGGTGGGTTGGGTGGGGTGTCTGTCATGACGAGCGTCATGTGGAGGACGTTTGTGATCGGATCGGGGGGGGTGACGGGTTCGAGAGGAGGTGGAGTGGTCGTCTCTTCGGATGAAGCGGCGAAAGTGGCCAACACGAACCAGTTCTTCTATTTTATCCTAGAGTGCTTTGTATTCTTCTGTAGTGTGGCCATGGTTGCGGTGATAGCGGTAATATTTGGTCATATCGGCATTGGGAGGTGTGGTTGTCTTGCGTGGTGGAGGGATTAGATCGGCTTGTAGGGCTTCGTCGAGGATGCGGGAGCGGGCTACGATGAGAGGGGCGTATCTGGTGAAGCGAGGTTGGCGGGGTTCGCGTGGGCGGGTATCAGGACGTGGGTTAGGCTCTGGGGTAGGGTTGGCGGTGGTGGCTGCATAGTCGTTGCAAAATTTGGTGTGGAGGGTTTGCATTTCCTCCATGCGAACATAGTCGGCTGCACGTAACTTGAGTTCGTGCATGGAGGCAGGTGGGTGGAGATAGACGTTGTTGGCGAAGGGGCCGGGTTGTAAGGTAAGGGCCATGCACTGGAGGATCATTTCCTGATTTAGGTGTGGTGTACGAAGGGCTGCCTTGCTGAAGCGATCTATGAACGCTCTGAGTGGTTCGTTTTGTTCTTGTCGGATGCCTAGGAGGGATATGGTGGTAGTTTGGTGTGGGCGGCTGCTAGCGAAATGGGTAGAGAACATGTGGGAGAGGACGTCGAAGCTGTCGATGGAGTAAGGTGGAAGGGTTGTGAACCATTCTAGGGCAGGGCCCTTGAGGGTAGTGGGGAAGGCTTTGCAAAAGACTGCGTCTTGGGATGTGTGTAAGGCGACATGGGTGATGTAGACCTTAAGGTGTTCATCAGGGTCGGTTTCGCCAGTATAGCGATCCAGGGAGAAAGGTTCCCACTGGGCTGGAAGGGTGGTGTTGGCGATAAAGTCAGTGAAGGGGTGACGTCGCCTGGGCTGGTGGGGGGAGCAGGTGAGGTGGGATAGGATGGTTGATCATAGCGGGGAAGGTGGAGGTTAGGTTGTGAGGGGGGATGTCGGTTGTCGGAAGATATTGTGGGTTGTAGGGTGGAATATGTGTGGTGTGTAGGGTGGTGGGTATGTTGTAGGGGATATGGGTGGTAGGGAGGGTAGCGACGGGGGTTGGGGGTGCGGTAAGCCCCGGTTGGGTAGATGGGAAGTGAGGGGGATGGGTGGCGGGAATGGGTGTTTGCTGAGTGGTGGTGAAGGTGTGAGGGGTGGGGTTGTACTCACTTTCTTCCTCTGTGGGCTGGAAAGTCGGAGACTTCGCAGCTTCAGAAGTTTCTTTGGCTTTTCCCTTCAGATTGGGATCAACTTCGATCCTTCGCCTCAGGCGAGAGTTCTCTTGCCTCAATGCCTCCATTTCGCCAGCGCTGCGTTTCTTCAAATCCGCAAGTTCTTGTTGCATCTTTGCTTGACCGTCTAGGATGGCGGCCAGATCAGGGGTGATGCCAGGAGGTCCAGAGGGACCAGCATCCGCTTGCTTGTTCACTCCAGCTTTACTATGGGTGGAAACCATCTTCAGAGAAAAACGAGTACTAAAGGTGTTCGTCTCGTGCCCCACGGTGGGCGTCAATTGTTCCTGTAGAGAACAAATAAGATGAGTTAGGCACAAGTGTCACCTTACCATGTAGTCCGCTATCTCTTTAGTTGGTCTCTCCCCGGTTGATACATGTCAACTTGAACCCAGGAGAGTTACCTGTAGAAGAGTCTCCGAAGCTCAAGTAAGTCAAAGCTCTCAGAAAGTCAAATCAGTGATTAATGAATGCGTACCTTTAATTACTGGGGTCCATGCGTATTTATAGAGCATTAATGATGTCTGGTTATCCAATGGGCCGGGCCTTGACTTGGGCCCTAGCCTAGGCTATGAGTGGGCCTGGGTCCTAACCCAGGCTCTTAAGGCCTATTGAATGCTGGGGCTTCCATTTTACCAAGTCTTCAAGAGCGGTCTGATTCGTTTACTTCTTGACTTGTCAGATGTCGTCCTTGGCCGCATACTATCCGTGTTGGCCACTTTGTTGTTACTTTAGCTTTTATTCAGTTAAGTTCGGGACCATAGCGGCCCAGGTCGTGTACTTGGGTTGTCTCTGGCATGTTCGTGAGGGTTATCATTTATATGGTTAAATTGACCAGGTCCGGTACAAGTTAGACTGACTCGGCCTAGGTTGAATACTTGGTTGTCTTGATGCATTGTTTACTTATTTGTTTAAGTTTGGTTAGGTGTGATACACAAGCTAAGTAGAATTTAGGCTGACACTAATAATTTTTAAATTAATTAAAAATTAGATTTAAATATGTAGTCTTTAAAATGACATAAAATTGAAATTCATCTTTATCTCAAACTTTGATATATTTTGATTCTCAAATTTTTAAAATGAATGGGTATAGTCTTATTAACCCAACGATGTTAATTTTCTTTACGTGTTAAAAAGGCATTCTAAGCTGTCATTTGAACTAGAATGTGTCAAATGTGTAAGCAGCTCAAATGCTAGCTTGAAACGTTCCTACAACATTTTATGGTTTAGATTACCACCGCAACAGTGAGTGCAATGGAGTTTTCTATGGGTGGAGGTTCGTAGAGTTGGGGTTCCATGAGTGGGTACTATAGTTTATGAGTAAAGTAAATGAAATGAGAAGATGACAGTAGAGGGGTGTCATGGTGGGAATTATGCATGAAGAGTGAATAGTTGAGTAAAAGAAGTGGATGGGTTGTTGAGTCTTATTTGGCTTGAATATAATTGAATAATGAGTTACTACAATAGTTAAAGGAGACACATTGAGTATATACTTATAGGCACGAAAGAAACTGGAACTAGGAAGGGCTATAACAGAGTGTTAAAAGATTTCATGGAGGGTACCTAGTTTTGCCATAAGTTAATGACGTTATGCAACTTGAGTTCACATGCTTAGATATATATACTAGCGATCTGAGGTATGTAAAATTAATTAGGATGAGTTGGTAGAGGGCTGAAAATACCTAGTAATATAAAATGTAACTTGGATAGTAATTGGAATGGGTTAGTGCCTTAAACAACATTTAGAAGTGTGCAAAACAAGTAACCTCGTGTACTAGTGTAGCGCCTAGCGGCAAGGATTGGACCACCAGGCGATAGCTACATTTCCTTGAAGGCCACTGTGACGCGAGGCGTCTAGCAGTGAGTGTTGTCCCGCCAGGTGATACCTGCAATACAGAGGCATCAGAGGCGCTTAGCGCCTAGCGGCACGTGTCCCCCGCTAGGCGGTCTGGAAGCATATTTCGCTTGGTGACTAAGGACAACACCAGGCGATATTGCAGAGGCAGAAGTTGTGTTTTGATTGATGTGGATGTGCGTGGTCTACAAAGCTTTGGTGATATCTCGAAGGTCAGCTTGCTGGTGTTCCTTGAGTTGTGGCTCGAAACATATCCCTTGAGTCGTGGCTCGAGATAAGGGTTAAGCATGTGGCATTCCTTGAGTTGTACCTTAGAATGACATCTCTTGAGTTGTGGCTCGGGTTGGCGAGTGTTATCGATGTGAATATGCGAGTTGTGGCTCGTACGGATGGGTCCAGATAGATTGCCCTCCTCAGTATTAAGCTGACGAGTTTGGTAGTCTTGGGACATTACGAACTATGTTCGTAATGGGAACTCCACCTAGCGTTACAAATATGGTCTATAGCAGGTTTCCTATACGTGTTCTACAAGTTGTGTCTTGTAGGTGAGGCACCAAGATATCTTGAGATATTCATCTAAAGACGTAGAACATGGATAACATGGTGGTGGCCATGTGGTTTGGAATCAAAGGATGAAGTTCCTTTGATGTTTGTGTGTTTATATATCTGAATTGTATATGTTTTATATACTGTTAGCTCACCCTATCTACTTGTGTTTGGTGATGATCGTGTACGCGGTACACCGGAACAGATGATGTTGCAGATGGATCTGGTGAGGCATAGAGCCGAAGCGGGACTAGTCTGGGAGAAAAGTTTTTACTAGAGTTTTTATTATGGTTTTTGAATAAACTTGTAAAATTTTATGTTACCATACTTGGTTATTGTATTTGAATTCTTAAAGTATGGAGTTAAGTTATTTTACGATGCAAACTTTTATGTTACCATACTTGGTTATTGTAAACTTTTATGTTACCATACTTGGTTAATATAATAAATGATGTTTAATTATTATTTATATTTTATTTTATTTAAATCTGTAATATCCGACCGGGATGTTACACTCCACACTACCATAAAAACCCCAAGTTTTATTCCACTCTTTCTCTCTATGTCTTGTTCATTATAGGTTTTATTTCAATTTTCATTATAGGTATTTTTGTAATTTCACATCCATTATGGAGGTGCATGAAGAAACCATGGGATTGTAGGAAGAAACTCCCCATGAACCTTTGTCTAACAAAAATAATTAGAGTGCACATTCTTATGCACAAACATAGAGTATTTTGTTGTTATCGTGCAACGAAATGATTAGCGTTTGGACACAAACTAAGAGTGAGGGTGAATTGGATTCTTAATAAAAATTGTGCTTTTAAATTTTCCTCCTTTTAATATCAAAGTTCAATTAAAATCTTTCCTTTATTTTAATAAACACAATAAAATAAAGAAAGTAGGGAAGAGAAAATTGCATAAAGTATTTATACTAGTTCGGATCAAAAGACCCTACGTCCAATTGTTAATCTCTTAAAAGCAAGATTAACTCAATCACTAAAATAAACCAAACTTACATTCAATGATAAGAAATATTAGGGTTTAGAAAACACCTCTCTTGAATCACACAAGAGATGAAGACACCTCCCTTGAAATCCAAAGGAATGAAAACACCTTCCTTGAATAACACAAGGAATGAACACCTCCTTTGAATCACACAAAGGATGATCGACTTCTCCTACCAACAACAACAACACTCAATCACTCAAGATCCCACTTGATGAAAGTTATCGCTCTACCCACACTAGGTTTTTCAAAGCCTTCCCATAGAGAGTTCTCAAGTACTCAAATTTCTCTAACTTCTGTATTCGATAATGAAAGCCTACCACTTTATTTATAGAAGCCTATTTATAAATTAGGTTAAGAATATGAAAAGTTAAGTCACAATTGCCATAGATAATTGATTATCATAAGTGATAATCAATTATCACAGAAACTTTTCCAAAAACATTTTCCTCGTTGTGATAATCTATTATCAGCCAGGATAATCTATTATCAGTAGGTGATAATCGATTATCACAAAGGGTTTTTCTCAAAAATCAGTTTAAACTGAGATAATCGATTATCACTAAGAATAATCGATTATTCCAGTGAGTTTTGCAAATAAACAAAATTCTCTTGGTGATCTACTACTTGGGTTTTGCCTTTTGACTCTTGACATACTAATTTAACTATTTTAAATAACATACACATATTACAAAACCTAAACTAAACCCATAAGTCTTCAATATATCTCTTGAATCCAAGCATTCTTTTGAGTCTTCAGCATTTTTTCATGCATCATCATCAAGTCTTCCATACTTCTTTATAAGTCATCATCATCATCATCAAAACTCCTTATTGAAGGAAGATGTCCATCTTCTTCCTTTTGTCAACATATTTAGTAACAAGAAACTCTTCTTATTACTAATTACACCCTCATACTAATAGAAAAAGATTAAAATACTTCATGTCACTATGTATGCCATTGACCTTCTACCTTCATTTTCCAGAGAGAAGAAGAATAATAAGAAAAAGGCTTAATAATGCAACTTTACTCCCTATTTTCATTGAGCTTGTTCAATACGATAATTTTTTTTTTCATGTTAAATAAGGTATCAATTTTCTTCAAGTTTTGTCAATTTAATCCTTTTTGGCAACACACTTAAATTGCTAAAGAAATGCGAACAATTAGAAATATTTTAATAGAATTTAAAAAATAAATAATTAAAATAAAAAACCTTACTGTTACTCATGTTTTTATAGACCTTTAATTTATGGGTTAATGTTTTTTATGACTAACAGTTATATCTTATTACACTTTACTCCTTTGTCTCCTTTTGCTACCTATAAATACAACCTAGGTGCATGGGGAAAAACAACCACAACAACAAAACAACAACAAAGACACAACAAACACTAAAGTTTTCTTAAAAGTGTTCTTCTTTTCTTTTATATACTATCTCTTAAAATAGTGGTGTTCATAAGGTTCAGAGATCATTTGCTGCAAACGATCGATTTGACAGATTGTTGTATCTTGGAAGAGAAACACATAAGATTTGAAACACATATGAATGTGTATTTGTTTAGCCCTGTGCAGTAGGGACGTTTTTCTCTCTAAGGATAGCGATATGCGTGCCTCAACTCAGGCTATTTCTATTCCTTACCTCATTTATTTTTATCTATTATTTATTATTATTATAATAATTTTATTTTTAATAGTATTGTATCTCTTATTATTATTTCTCTAATAATTATTATTATATTATTTCATATTTTTATTATTATTAGTGATATTTGAATAATAATTTTTCTAACATTATTAGAGAGATAAGTCCTTGTTATTTCTATTTTTGATTACTCATTTGTATTCATTTCTAAAATTAAAAACAATATAGAGCTAAAGACTGAAAACACATTTTATCAACTAAAGTGTTTGTTATGGTTATAATTAAACCAGTTACAACTAAGCCTAAAAATTTATGTGTATAATTGTTTCTATTTCTATTGATAACAATAAATGAAATTATGGATAAATGAAATTCCTGCTCACTGAATAATTTTTTTGTGATATCCATAGCTAATGTTTTTGTTGTTATATTAATTTATGCTTTAATATTGTCTATTCTTACCATTGATAAAGATGTTCTATATCATGTATATATTTTAAGTGTTTTGTATGAAAATAATTATAAAATTATTTGTCTTACTAAAACTACTATTGTGTTATGGAAAACACTTGAACTAAACTTTGCATTTGCAAAGAGAAAAACAAATTAGCTTGATATTTATATGAAAAATAGAGTTTTTCATGTTTCTGACTTCAAAACTTCCTTTTTGTTCAACAAGGTTATGAAGTGGGTTTTGAGTGCAATATGATTATTATTTGTAGACATTGTTATTTGGTTGATAAATGATATATTTGTGATGTTTTGTTTGAGTTAAACACCTTTATCTTGTAATAAAATATTTATAATTTTTTCTTTGATTATTACAAAATGTTGAAAGTTGTGATATATGACATGCTATTATTATAATTGTTGAGAAGTTTAGTTAGAGATCATTCAAATTATAAAATTTTGAGGTACAAAATTAATTAAATAGAGAAGTGATAATACATGTCTTTGTAAATGAGTTTTTTTATGTAAAATTCATGGTATAATTCATTAAGCAACATTTTCATATAGTGTTAATCTAATGGTGCAACGAAAGAAAGAAAAAAAAATGTTTTTTTTGATATGGTAAATGTTATGCTTCAAGTTCTAGCTTACCTAACATTATATTAATGAAATTTTAAATCCTGCTTACCATATTTTGAACACAAAAGGTTGTGATAAACTTTTTATGAGTTATGAAAGAAAAATGAACCACATTTAAAATATTTCAAAGTGTGGGGGTGTCTTGTAAAGGTTAATATACCTTTTAATGAAAAAAATCTTTGGTTATTTATACCGATAAATATCTAGAGATGTTTCCTTCAAATGATAAATTATTTAAATTTGTTTGGTATACCTAGGGAACTATTTTGTCATCTAGTGTAATATTATTTGTGTTTCTTCTGGTTATGGCAATATGTCCAATCTCTTGAGATGATCGAATGATAATGTAAATTGGATATTGATTTTGGTGACACAAAATCACCTATTGGTTATAGTTATGTTTTAACCTTGGATGAAGATGTCATGTCATGGAAATATGTTAAAAGTTGTTGTTCTATCATGATCTACTATGCAAGAAAAAATTATTCCTTTTTCGAATGCATCCTGACAATTAAATTGTTATATTTCAAGTTTTTAGTAAAAATGTCAATGAAATTGACATATGAGAATGAGAGGCAAATACATTAGAAACTTAATTACTCATGATATTATCTCTCTTGACTTTGTCAGGTTAGAAAGAAATATTACATATCTGCTTATCAAAGGGTTGATGCATCAACAATAAGAATTCAAGTCATCGAGGGGAATGAGACTATAGCCCATAAATTAGTTGCAACAATGGACACCCATCTTCACATGAATGGCGATCCCATGGAATGGAGTTGAATGGGTAACAACGAAGTTGTTGTTGACTAAAGTACACCAAATAATTTGATTAAATTTTATGTCTCATTCCTATGGTGAGGTGTACTATAAATTGTGGCAATAATAAGGTTGAGATATGTGTTGGTATCGCGCAGCGGAATGCTTAATCGTTTGGACAAAAACCAAAAGGGGGGTGAATTGGTTTTAAGTAATAAAATTAATACTTTAAAAATTTTCCGAAATTTTACCGATTAATTAGATATTAGTTCCTTTATATGCAACAGTAGATTCAATATAGAGATAGAGAAAAAGATTGAACACAAGTATTTATACTGGTTCAAATCAAAAGATCCTACATCCAGTTGTTAATCTCTTCAAATAAAGAGATTAACTCAATCACTAACAAATATTAGATTTACAATCAGATAGTAAAAGATTAAGGAAATAAAACACCTCTCTTGAACACACAAGAGATGAACACCTTTCTCTGAATCACAAAGAGAACCTTGACCTCAGCTTTCCTAACAACATCAGCAGCACTCAATCTCCTAGAAAACCTCTCAGGAAAAGTTATCACTCTACCCACACTAGGTTTTTCAAAGCTTCTTTTGAGAACACTTAGAGAACTCTCTTTGCAGTCACAACACTAACACTCTAGCTTCTAAAAAAGGTAAGTTCGAAGTAACTCTGATGTTCCTTAAATAGGGGTTCCAAAAATTAGGATAATCGATTATCATTAGTGATAATCGATTATTCCAGTGCATTTTTTGAAAACAAAGTTTTGAGCAGATAATCGATTATCAGAGGTGATAATCGATTATTCTAGTGCTTTTTTGAAAAAATTGACTCAGCTCAAGATAATCGATTATCCTAAGTGATAATCGATTATCACATTGATTTTTCGAGAATTACAAGATTTTTTATCTTTGCATGTTGATTTTAACTAATCTAAGCACAATTTACAAGATAGCTTTAAACATAAAAACACATGTTCTTCAAATTGACTTCCAGATGGCTTTTAGGCTTCTTTTATCATCATCAAAATCTTGCTTCAACATTTGACTTGTATTTGCTTTTGCCAACAGTATGTGCATTATTATGCTTATTTTATGAAATACCTCTTAATAAACCCAATGGTTGAGGTATGTGCATTATTTTATAAAATACCTCTTAATAAACCCAATGACAATTATTGTAAGGGTGTGAGTCACAAACCACCCTTTGAGGGTTTACCTAGTGAGTGTGATGGTGGGGTCGTCATTGTGAGACATGGGCAAGTCTCTAAGTGACGCTCATGAAACAAGATACATGCACAAGGTCGTAATGTGCACCCACTGATTAGAACCTATAATGAACCCCGATATTGTATGTGTTATTTACTAAAACCCGGTCACAAGGGATGTAGCTCAAGGCAATTAAGTCTCTGCATTTACTCAGGTGGAAGTTTATAAGCACTAGGTGTAAAAGTTAGACCCGGAAGGTTCCTTACACTTAACTGCAATATTTTGTTTTAAAAGATAATATATTTTGTTTTATTTTTTTTTAAATTATGTGGGGGATTATTAGAAATATTTTAATATAATTTAAAAAATAAAGAATTAAAATAAAAAACCTTACTATTACTCATGTTTTTATAGACCTTTAATTTATGGGTTAATGTTTTTTATGGCTAACGGCTATATTCTTATTACACTTTACTCCTTTGTCTCCTTTTGCTACCTATAAATAACACCTAGGTGCATGGGGAAAAACAACCACAATAACAAAACAACAACAAAGACACAACAAACACTAAAGTTTTCTTAAAAGTGTTCTTCTTTTCTTTTATATACTATCTCTTAAAACAGTGCTGTTCATAAGGTTCGGAGATCTTTCGCTGCACTCGATCGATCTGACGAGTTGTTGTATCTTGGGAGGGAAACGCATAAGATTTGAAACACATATGAATGTGTATTTGTTTAGCCCTGTGCAGTAGGGGCGTTTTCTCTACAAGGATAACGCTATGCGTGCCTCAACCTAGACTATTTCTACTTCTTACCTCATTTATTTTTATCTATTATTTATTATTATTATTATTATAATAATTTTATTATTAATAGTATTATATCTTTTATTAATATTCATTGATTTATATATATGTCGTATTATTAATAATTATTATTATATTATTTCATATTTTTATTATTATTAGTATTATTTGAGTAATCATTTTGAGGTGGGAAGGCCTTAAGACCCAAAGTTTATGTTGAGGTTAAGTACATTAGTTCCTGAACTATAACGCAAGATTGAAATTCGTTTATGTCAAAAATTTTGATACATTTTGGTTCTCAAAATTTAAAAATGAATAAATTTAACACAATTATGTTAATTTTTTTGATGTGTCAAATATGTGTCATGCTAATATTTGAGTTGTTTATACCGTTTGACATATTATCGTTTCAATGTCAATAGGAAAACGTATTTGACACACCAACAGACCTTAATGTAATTAGATATAAATAAATATATCTATTCATTTTTAAAATTTGTGAAAAAATGTATCAAAATTTTAAACAATGATAAATTCTAATTTCGTGTGAAACTAAAATCATACTTAAATTATTTTTAAATTATTTTTGTTAATCATTTTGGTTAATACTATCTTTGTTTAGACATAGATTCCTCGACATCTCATAATATATTTATTCTCACTATTTTGTTTTAAATAATTTGATTTATTTAATTATTTATCTTGATTTAATTTATTATTAATTAGAGTTTTTATATGAACATTAAAGGAAGAAAAGAAAAATACCGGCGTGAAAACATTTTTTTCGCATCGCCTTTGTTCCTTCGCTTCAACAAACTTCACCGAACAAACTTTTAACTGCCACATGTTTCATGCCCTTGTATAAGTGAATATAGCTCTATAAACAACAAAAGAAAAGCCACATGTAACATTTCTTCTAAATAGAATTAATTTTACTGTACTAAAGATATTTTTGCATTAAACAAAAATAAGAAATTCATTATACCGAACATATTCTTACCTTAATAATTAATTATACACAAGAAAAGAATTATAATAAACATTTATTTAAGTTTTGTATTTTAATTTTGAGTATTTAGTATAAAATTAATTGAGATGCGTATTTATAAAATTTTAAGAATTATATTATAATATAAAATGTTATAAATGATATAATTAAAGTATGAAATTTTATGAGTATTAAGAATTTGTAAAAATTGTAAAAATATGAAAAATAAAATATGAGAACTTGTAATTTTATTTTATTTATATTATATATATAATATAAAATTAAATTATTTTGCGTGATTCTTTTCTTTACATAAATTATTAAATTATTGATTTTAAAATTTTTCTTTTACAAATACAAATTTAAACAAATTACAAACTTAAATAAACGTTGACTTATCCTGTATAATTTCTTTTTCAACTACCTCATTGTACGGAAGAAAACAAGAAGTAAATGTTAGACTGTTGTCATAAAACCTACTGATTGTCAAGCAAATATCTATAATTCTTTATATATATATATATATATATATATATATATATATATATATATATATATATATATATATATATATATAAATGGTTTGAATCTTTAGAAGCTTCTGTGAACTATCATGAATTTTCACAACTAGGAACAATTATAATTCATCTTGAATTTTGCTAAAATGGTGCTTTGAATTTTGCTAGATAATGGTGCATGGTGGTAGAATAGTCTACATGACGTTAACAAGACACCAACATTTCAACCGGGAGTGTTGCTCTGATTGGGGCCCTAACATTGATGTGAGACTGTGAACATATATATATATAAAACAAGATAAGATAAAATAAAATATTCGTAGTTTTCAGCTTCTGTTGAAGTTAAAGAAGAATTTGGCAGCAACCTACAAAAGACAGAGTCCAGCACATCCTGAAGCTTTAATGAACGGCTCTACAATTTATTGGCACTGCACTATTGATAAGTATACGAACCCACTAAAGCACAAAAGTCTTAAAATTTAATTTTACAAAATGTGATCTAAAAGTTATAAAGAAAATGAGCGACACATAAAGGAGATCAGAAAAGATTGGTCGAAAGGTGTGGGAGCATGGCCACAGCCCCTGCATACGAAGAACACCTCCCGGCAGCACCGAGGTGGCTGAACAAAGGTGACAACGCGTGGCAGCTAACAGCAGCAACTCTGGTGGGTCTCCAAAGCATGCCAGGCCTGGTCATCCTCTACGCCAGCATAGTCAAGAAAAAATGGGCAGTCAACTCTGCTTTCATGGCTCTCTACGCCTTCGCAGCAGTCCTAATATGTTGGGTCCTCTTGTGCTACCGCATGGCCTTCGGGGACAAACTCTTTCCCTTCTGGGGCAAGGGTGCCCCTGCCCTCGGCCAAAAGTTTCTCATAAGCCAGGCCAAGGTCCCTGAGACCACCCACTACTTCAACAACGGAACCGTCGAGAGCAAGATGTCAGAGCCCTTCTTCGCCATGGCTTCTCTTGTCTACTTCCAGTTCACTTTTGCTGCCATCACGCTTATCTTGTTGGCTGGTTCTGTTCTTGGGAGGATGAACATTAGGGCTTGGATGGCTTTTGTGCCTCTTTGGCTCATTTTTTCTTACACTGTTGGGGCTTTCAGTCTCTGGGGTGGTGGCTTTCTCTACCATTGGGGGGTCATTGATTACTCTGGAGGCTATGTTATTCATCTTTCTTCTGGAGTTGCTGGCTTCACTGCTGCTTACTGGGTATATATAACACCCCTTCTCTCCCCTTCATTCTCTCACTATATGCTCAATATTTACCAATTCTACTTTTACACTTAATATTTGAAAGAGAATTTTTATTTTTATACTGTGAATTGCACAAGTGTGATTGAATTGAAAATGCTGAGAGAAAAGATGGATGAAGGTAGGGCCAAGGTTAAAGAGTGACAGGGAGAGGTTTCCACCAAACAATGTGCTGCTGATGCTTGCGGGTGGTGGGTTGCTGTGGATGGGGTGGTCAGGGTTCAACGGTGGAGCACCATATGCAGCCAACGTTGACGCCTCGATTGCTGTGGTGAACACCAACATTTGTGCAGCCACTAGCCTCCTTGTTTGGACCTCTCTCGATGTCATCTTTTTCTCCAAACCATCTGTCATTGGAGCTGTTCAGGGCATGATGACTGGACTCGTTTGCATCACCCCAGGTGCAGGTATATATCTATCTTTATATCTATTCTTTCTTAACATATACTTTTTTTTTCATCCTTATATCTACTGCCGGAACCGATAGGAATTCAAGTGTGAGTTTAAATTCCACATTGATCGGAAATAAGAAAGTGAAACACTATATAAAAATAAAGACTCATAAATCCATTGTCTTAAAGTTTTGGGTTGAGAGTAATATCAGTGAAACCCTCTTTATAAAACCTGACACGAACTTCATCCTCATCATCATAACAAGGTCAAATAGAAATTCCACAACTACGTGTTATATGTATGAGGATCATATCTCATCAAAATAAATACGTTTTCTGAGTTAATATAAGTGTTCATAAATATTGGAGAGAAATTTACTATAGGAACTTGTATTAGTGAAGTCATATTTCCTTCGATCATATGATGTTTAATTTGTGGAGAAACCTAACCCCATCTTACCCCTGGTCCTTAGTCTAAACAAAAAGACTGAGTCAAATTGGCCTAATATGTTTACCCTATACACCACTCAAAAGTAAAGGAAAATGTATTATTATGGTGTAATTTCATCAAAAAAATAAATATATTAAAATAGACCGACTGTAAAATAAAAAATAAAAAATTAGATAAGTTTACTTAGAAAGTATGACTTCGAATTGAAGAAACTTGGTTTTACCAACTTTAACTTTTTATTTGTAACAATAAAAAAGTCGAGTTTAAAATGTCATATCTTGTTTTATACTTTTTTTTAATTAAAATTATGTTTGGTAAACATGACTCTTATTTCGTTTTGTAATAAAGTTGTATTTGATAAGTGAGAATTTTCTATTTTTTTTTTCTGCTTTACTCAGCAAGTTTTAGTAAATATGACTTTTTTTTTTTTTACTAAAAGCATAACTTCATTAAAAGAAAAAAAGGTTATATGAAATAAAATTGTGTATATTGAACATAATTTATGGGTTGTGAAAAATAAAAAGTTTAAATAAAGATCATAATTTTAGTTTGTCACTTCTTACAATTTTTTACTATGGTAATTTTTTTCAAAATTTAAAAGCGGAATAATATACTAACTATAAGAAAATTCTATAATAACTAATTTTAATAGAAAAAATAAGTAGTCACTATAATAACTAATTTATAAACTAAAATTTATTGACAATTAAAATAGTTTTAAAAAATTTTAATTGATTTTTAAATTATTAACTAAAATAGTTTTTAATATGAATTGATTTTTAAATTGATTAAGCTACCAAGAGTTTGGTTACCAAATAAATTGGTCTCTAATTAAAAAATTAATCTCTAAAATTACTCTAAATATAACTTTTATCTTTAAAATTGATTATTATTTAATAATTTTCTTAAATTCCAAAACTTTGAAATATGTATTAAGATAACAGATAAATATTTTGGCCAATATCAAAAGGCATCAAAACTAGTAAATGTATATATCATAATGCTTTCAAACATTTTCTTTGTTATTTGTCAACGTTATTGGAAAATAAAGAATACTATGTATAAAATTCATTAAATAAGATGTGTAACTTGCAAAACTACTAATTTTGACTTTGTTATTTATAATTTTTTAAAATAACCTCCATTTAATAATAACATCAATTACAAATTTTCGCATGTCACTTCAAAATCGTTTTCATATAGAAAAAGGTTGTTTGATATAATGTTTCTAAACACATGTCACATGTATTGAAAAACAATTACTAAAGTCTAAACAGTGACATAATCTTCAATCAGAAAAGGTAACATAATCAAAATCAACAAAAAGAAAAATATTGAATAGCTAAATATTTAATTATACATTGACTAAAATGATATTAAAGTGCTTAATTACATCACTAATGTTCATAGTTGGCATTTGTTGACATTATTTAATATCCAAGTGAGAATGAAAAATTTCAGGGCTTGTGCAATCTTGGGCAGCTATAGTGATGGGAATACTTTCTGGGAGCATTCCATGGATGACTATGATGATCCTCCACAAAAAGTCAAGCTTTCTCCAGAAGGTTCTGTTTATTTTTCTATGTCGATACATCATGGTTGATATTATTAATCTAATTCAAGTTTCATAATAATCCTTGGGTATCGTTAGCAAGAGCATCTTTCCTCAACAAATCAAATCAGCTGTGATATTTTATATTTATATACTTTTCACTATTTTTAACAATATCATATATTGTTTATTATCTAACCAATATTTTCCCTTAAATCCATCGATATGGTATAAATTGATACAAAAAATGAGACCACTCTTCCATATATTATTAAATTTATTTTAATTTAATATACTTTTTTGTCATTGTTTATTTATATCTATATCTGTAAAAAGAATACATTTCGGTATCTTTTTCTATTTTTCCAATTTAACTTTTTTAATTACTATTTTTTAAATTTAAATATTATTTATTCTAAAAAATATTTTTCAATTTTATCATTTTAATAATTACTTTTTGAATTCAAATAATATCTTATTAAAAAAAATTATTTACTCTTTTATTGTTTTATTATTTTTAATTTTAAATATTTACTCGTAATATTTTTACATAATATTATTTACAATATTTTTTTATTATAATAAATAAAATTTATTTTGTTTATAACTATATATTTCAAATTATATTTTTTAATTACAACTTTTAAAATTTAAGTATTTATATATATTTACAAAATTTGTACATATAAATGCAATATAATATATGTGTTTAAGCTAGTAATATATAAATAAAGAGGTTACACATTTTTTGTTTCCTCTTTTCTTTCTCCAATTTTATCTTCTTATTGCTACTTTTTAAATATATAAAGAGGGTATAGTGGTGTCCTCCTTTGCTTTTTTCAATTTTACTCTTTTAATTACAACCTTTAAATTTAAATAATTATTTATGAAAGATAATATTTTTCAATTTTATTATTTTAGTAATTATTTTTTGAATTCAAATAATTACATAATATTTTAAAATATTAATATATATTAATATATATATATATATATATATATA
>Ga0214542_1006546_pt1 | contig 21139 bp, 13 predicted proteins | sample CNSS1metaG_FD_160096 | JGI IMG/M metagenome (GOLD analysis project Ga0214542, IMG submission 160096) | Root nodule microbial communities from cowpea collected in UCLA plant growth center, Los Angeles, California, USA - CNSS1 | ecosystem: Host-associated > Plants > Roots > Nodule | place: USA...
TTACCTTCCTTTTTCTTGCCTTTTTCTGGAATTTTCTCTCTTCCTTCTTTTCTCTCTTGCTCTCTTCTCACTCTCATCTTAATTTGATCCTCACAAACTTCTCTAGGAGATAAAGGTGTTAGGGACACCTTCTGCCCCTTAAACAGGAATAATACTTATTGGTTAGACCATCATGGGTTATATTTCTATCATATTGCCAAGGCCTCCCCAACAATAAGTGACTCGCCTCCATAGGTACCACATCACATACTACCTCATCGACATATTTACCGATAGAGAAAGTAATGTTCACCTACTTATCTACCACCAATTCTCCATCCTCACTCAACCATTGCAAAGTATAAGGACTAGGGTGCATAGATGTCACCAAACCAAGCTTTTCCACTAGCCGTTTACTAGCTACATTTGTACAACTTCCTCCATCAATGATGAGTGAACACACCTTTCCTTTAACCATACATCTAGAATGGAAAATATTTCTTCTTTGGGTCTCATCTTCCTCCTTATTCATACTACCCAACAACCGCCTAACCATAAAGAGATCTCACTCCACAGGGGGGACTTCACACTCCTTTTCCTCCTCATCACTACTAGATGATTCAGATGATTCACCCGCAGAATGCTCACTAATGTACTCATCATTCGCCAACAACATCATAGTTCTTTTGTTGGGACATTCAGCTGCGATATGTCCTCTACCCATACATTTAAACCATTTTATTGCACTAGAATGTGAAGAATCATTATTACTAGCTTGAGAAGTTACTTTACCATTTGGGGACTCCTTCTCCTTAGATTTAGGAATGGTAGCAGTAGCTTCCTCCTTCTTATATTTCTCTGTATCTCTCCATGAGGTGGATGACTTCCTATAGGCGCTTCGTCTCTTGAGCTGTTGTTCCACTCTGGTGGCTTGGTGAATAAGATCCTCCAAGGTTTCATAATGGTGCATTTCCACCACATCTTGAATCTCCCTATTTAATCCATTCAAGAATCTAGCCATTGTAGCCATATGTGTTTCTTCCACTTCAGCTTTCATCAAGGTGACCTCCATCTCTTGAACATACTCTTCAACACTCTTATTTCCCTGTGTAAGTCGTTGTAATTTGTTGAAGATCTGTTTTTTATAATAAGGAGGCACAAATCTTTCCTTCATAGCTACCTTTAATTGCTCCCATGTAGAAATTGGCAACCACCTTCTTCTAGCTATGTCCACGGTGATTTGATTCCACCAATTCATAGCATAGCCTTCAAACTCCAAGGAAGCCATAAGCACCTTATCATCATCCTCATAATCGTAAGAGTTGAAGATTTGGTCAAGCTTCATTTCCCATGCCAGGTAAGCTTCCGGGTCATTAGCTCCATTAAATTTAGGAATTATAATCTTCTTCCACATCTTATCTCTTCGAGGTGTGTGGTTCCCGAACTCCTCTCGTCTTTGGCCTTGTCTTGGCCTAAAATCATGCTCTTCCTCATCATTATCCCTCCTAAGCATGAGGTTCCCAAATGCCTCACGTCTTTGGCCTCGCCGTGGCCTAAAAACATATTTTGCTTCATCATTATGAGAAGAATGGTCTGAATCATCATGTCTTTTTCTTCTTCTCTCCACTCCCTCTAATCTCACACTCACATCTTCATTAAACTTTTGGAGCCTTTCGAACTGTTGTTGATTGTGTTGTTGCATTTGATTCATTTGTAATGTGAGCTTATCAAGTGCAACCATAAGTGTTGTAGTCTTAGGTGATAGAGGCTCACTATTCTGGGAAGAAGTCATGCCCTACAAGCAAATGTTAGCAACAATATTTTTTTTTTGGACCTCACAACTCTGCTAAGTGTTTCACTCAATTTTTCACTTGTGTATCACACTTATAGGCTTTTCTGGAATGTACTCTCTTGCCTTTTACCACTCAAATTCTCTTTAGGGCTTGACAAAGAACTCTAGTAACTTAAGCAAAGAGTGAACAAACAATGTTAAAAATGTTGCGAGATATAAATCTTGACTTGAGAGGACAAAGAAAATTCAAAACTCTAGACAAAACTTCAAGGAATTTTAAAGACACAAAATAAGAAAATTAAAATTAGAAAATAATAGAACTACCAAAAAGATTTAAATGAGACAACATAGAGACTCTAAGAGAAAGACCAAAACAAGAAAATTATAATTAGAAAGTTAGAAAATAATAGGACTACCAAGATTTAAATGAGACAACACGGAAACTCTAAGGGAAGGACTGATTACAAGTAGATATTAATAAATCACAAATAAATTGCAATTAAAGTTGTGTTGAACTCCCTTTTTTTGTGGATCCTTCTTTTTCTACCTTTTTTTTTCAATATATATTTGTTTCCTTTGGACTTGATCCACAATATTTTTTTTTGTTTTTTTTTTGCAGTTCAACAACAAAAAAATAAACTTAAACAATTGATCCTTCAAAACCTCATACTCATGTAAATCAAAAGTAAGTGTACTTGCACATCCCAAACACAAAAATAAATAATTTCCACGAATCAAATGTAGAAATACACAATTTAAATAAAGAACAGAAAAGAAAAAAAAGGGCCAAATAAAAAAAAATTCAACCAAATTGGAAACAACCTTAAGGGTTTTACTCCTTACAAACGAAACAAACAAAATTTAAAACAAAACACAGAACAAGCAGACATTGACAAATTGTAGTTTTTTTTTTCATATGACAGAAAAATAACATAGAAGAGGAAATTCAAACCAGAACCTTGCTTTAGATACCAGATGATACGATCCTATCCAGGAAAGAGTATGATCGTTTCTGAATTTGATTCCTCAAGAGGCACGACACGAATAAATAAGAGAAGAACGCAAAATAAGACAAAGATGGAGGACGCCACAATCTAGCAGATTGATAAGTCAAGTGAAGATTCGCCACAAAGATGTTAATCTTTGATAAGAACCAAAGGCCTAAGCCAAGAACAAAAAGAACCCTCTCTTTAATGAAAATCAAATTCAATATATGACTAAAAGTGTCTACATCAGTTTTTAGTACCTTTATTTATAGGCACATAAGTTTAAGAAAACCTGCAAACCCTACAAGAAGGCCCAAGCCCAAAACATAAAAGCATAAACTAATTATAAAAGAAAGCTCAAAACCCAAAAACATAAAACATAACTAATTTATAAAAGAAAACCCAAAAGTTCATCTTGAAGTTCTTCTTGTATGGAATCTTGGGACAGTCCTCTATCTTGATCAAATTAAAATTAAACAGTAGGGTCAGCCGCCACTTCTACCATTATAACGTCCTTTTCACCTACCTGGCCCTTATCACCGATAATAGCCACCTCTTCAATCAGCTCCCCGCTTGTATCCACTTCATCTACCAAGCGACCATTAATGATGTCTTTGTTAACATCATATTTCGAATCAGAAGCGTCCACCTCTTTACAAAAGAAAGTCGCCTGCCACAGACCTTTATTGAAGCTATTAATATGTTCTTGAAGGATATGACTCTTTAAGTCCTCAAGCTCACTCTTGATACTGGTATACTTCTCCGATAACTCTTTGCTATCAGCCTCAAGTTCTTTAATCTTAGTATTCAACTTTTTCTACAAATCCAAGACCTGACCTTCCAAGTACCCAAATGTTTTCTCTCCAACAACCATTCTTTCCGCTCTTCCTCACAAGCCGCCTTCTCTTCCTCATACTTAGTCGCTTGAGCCTTCAATTCCTCTTGTAGCTCCTCCACCTTAGCCCGTCCTCCTTCTTTTAACTCCTTATGCAGAAGAGTACCTACTTTACGCCCCAAAATTAATGCCTTGCTATTGAATTCAAGCATAGTTTTTATCATGGCAGTAGGTTCCATGTTATCCATGAACGTGACCATTGATTTTGGCAAGTGGATTTTGATGTCACGACGATTAGTTGTTTCTAGTAGATTCTGACTCTAGTAATACGAACCTAACCTTCTTCAAATCCTTTCCAACACCTTGTTGAACGAGGATGGATGCCTTCCTTTTGGAACCACCGTGAACTCGAACCTCAACCAAGGGCTCTTGTAAATTAGGAACTTTAGTGTTCCCTGCATTGCTAGACTTCTTAGCTCGCTCCGTGCGCAATGTCCTAAACAGGTTCATGTTCTTTTTTCCTAACTAAGACATGTGACCTACAAAATAAACATAAACAATTACTTCTCCCATAGCAAACAACGCGAAAAAATAAAAAAAAAGGTACCTTCTAAATCAACAAGAGGATGCCTTGATAAATAAACTCTAACTAAGTTCTTTGTGGGCAGTTTATTTCTTCGACAACACTTAAACAACTCTTTTGTCTTTTTCTGACAACTCCCCCTTTTACATATCCTGATATCGTCAGGGATTATCCGTCCAACTAAAGGGGAACTTAGTACTCCCATCTTCGCTGTAAAAATGTGCTCGACCCGCTTCTTTCACCATGGCCTTAAAGAATCCATCTTTGAAGTTTTTAAAAGATTGAGAAAAGGAATCCAAGCGTATCATAACCCTAGTTATTCAGATGTAACTGGGTGGGCACAACATTAAAAAGCTTCAACACCCGCATTGTGAAATCATCAAAGGGGATTCGCATGTGCAATTGTGAAAAATGGTAGATATACATGTAGAAGAATCCCTCTCCAGCATCTCCCTGCTTGTGGAAAAGACTTTAAACAACATTTACCCGCTCCAATGACATTGTGTCTAGGGAAGTGCCCCTTTTAAAGACCGAAATACACTTCAACCAAGAGTTAAGTAACCTGGACCGTCTAAAGAGAGAATATTGGGTTCTCACATCTTCACCATTTCATATCCAGCCCTCACCGATAAACTGCTTTCGACAACTTCCTCAGGTGGATTCTGATAACGTTGTCGTTGACGCGATCAAATTAATACTACTAAACTATAGCAACGCCAGTATTTCTAAGATAGTAGTCAAAAAAATAGAAAGGGTAAAGTAACCCAAAGTCGTCTCCCAACGAACATGGAATTGATTTTTAACAAATTAGTTCTTATAAAATCTATACAAAAGAGTTACTCAAATAAAATAATAAAAATGTAGAAGGATTAAGATAAACAAGAAAGAAATAGAAAAGATAGAAAGAGATAAAAACAATAGTAAAGAAAATAGATTGATTCCACTGCTTTTTCAAAATAGATTCATCATCGATTATCTAAATATTATTGCTCAATTAATTATTATTGTAGATTTGCAAATTAATCAATGTAATGTCTCAATTAATTTCTTAGCGTTCTCACTTTTAACCAAAGTACAAACTCAATTAAAAGTGAGAACTTTTAGATTATCCATAGTCAATTCAACCAAAGTAGAGTCTCAATCAAATTTTACGATGCCTAATCATGTGTATTCTTTTATCTTCTCACCAAATAAAAAGCTTAATTAATCAAAGTAAAGTCTCAATTAATTTTTGCTAGAGTAAATACCTTTAATTAAAGTAAGTCTCAATTATTTGTAAAAACTCATTCAATCACATGAAAGTTTCTAAATAAAATCAAACTAAAGTCTCAATTATATTTAAAAACCCTTGAACTCATATGATCAACATGCATATAGATTTAAAATCATTACTTTTTACGTGATTCAAAGTTAAAAGACATAGATGAATTAAAATCTCAACAATAATAAATAGAACAAAGAAATTATTTCATTCTAACCTCAAAATCCAAATAAGAAATTACAATGGAATCAACCCAAGAAATTTAGCAATCCATCGAATGCAAAAGTAAAAGAAAAATAGAAAGAAGAATAGAGAGAAAAAGGAAACGAAATTAGGCCCCCCTAAGGGTTCCAAAACTTCGAAGTCCCGAGCTTTTTTTCTCTGCTTCCCCCTTGGTCTCTTTATATAGGACTTGAATTGGGCTTTTCGGTTGCTAAAACCTCTCAAATATCTTTTAAAATAAAGATAAAGATAAATATTCAAAAATATTTGGAGAGATATAGACTATTTGACAAATATAGTTGGTTAATAATTTATGATATAATTAAATAAATTACTTATTTAAAGATATCTGATAAATTATCACCATATAATATTTGCATTAATTTTCTAAATAAGCCATTATAAATCCTATAGTCCAAATTTATTAGAAAATCCAAAAAGATGAATATTTGCACTTAAACCCCTATAGTTTAACCCGTCTTTGGCCAGATTTGAACATTTGACCAGAGTTTGACTAGTTCTTTGACCATTTGACCTGTTGATTCTCCTATGAGAGGCTGACACGTGGCAATGGGTTTTCTCTCTCTAGAACTAGGGTTTCTGTCTCCACCATGATTCACTTGCACTGGTTGTTGCCGCATGTTCGTTCATGGAGGTGCTGATGTAGAAGCTGCTTACGTGTTGTAGTGTAGTGGTGGTGATGGTTCGATGGTGTGACAGTGCATGTTTCTGGTTTGTTGGTGATGGTCGTGACTTGTGCAAGTGCGAAAGCTTAAAGGTGCAGTCTCGTCCATGGAGGTATTGGTTCGTCTCACGCGTTAATGGTGTAGTTTCCATGGCTGCTGCAAGCGCTGCTGTTTCACTGATGGTAGTGGCGCGATTTTGCTACCGTGGTTCGTGTTTTCAGGTGGCGAGAAGATGGAGTTGCGCATTGTGCATATATCTGTTGTGATTCGTTGATGGTGGTTTTGTGCCGTGTAGGATTCGCAGGTGCGTGATGGTGATGAAACTGTGGTGGCCGGCATCAATGGCTGTTACTAGTGCCTAGGGTTTGAGGAGAAATTTGGGTTTCTGATAGGAGAGATGAAGATAATGACGTGGCACTATTTGGTTGGATGAATTTTGAGTACTTGGATGCCGCCACGTGTCATTCTCTAATTGGCTAGTTTAATAAATGGAGGATTGCCACATGGCATAATCTGAGTGCATCGTAGTTTATGAGTGGAGTTTAAGTGGTAGGAGGGGTGCAACATAGTAGAAACTAGGGCTGCAAAACAAATTTTTGTGTGGTTCATTTGGAAAGAGGGGAGTGTATATGTAATTTAGGGGGGTGCAAAAGTGATTTTTCCAGAACATGTTAATTTCAGCTTTATTTAAAGGTGGTTTGTAACATCAATCAATTTATTTTTCCAACTTAAATGAGCTTAATCTTAACTTCAGTCGCATCAACAAACACTAAAATATCCAAAAATAATTTATGCAGCTAAAAATCACTTTTTAAGACATTTTTATCACATAAGCTCAAATAGTCTAATTATCAGAATTGTCAATTAAATCACTCCTTCAGCACACAAATTTAATTAAATACCCATAATTAAACATTAAATGAGGGAAAAAATATGCACTCATAAGATCCTCCCTAGTATCAGGTATAATTTCCATTTCAATTCCCCCCTCACTAGCTAGATGGCCACTACCCTTATTCCCCGATTCACCACTCCTACTACCCGACCCCAATGAAGATGAACTACAACTATCACTATACATACCTTATATAAATGAAATATGATGACGAAATAAGGGAATATATCGGACAAAGACAAGCGCAAATGATGCAGATCTCTCATAATTACGCATATGAGGCAAAGTGCGCAAATCCTATTCTCAACCACTATTTATATGATAAACCACGCTCCCAAGGAAATTTTCCCGCTCAAATATTAAGAATACGAAGCATCACAACTAATGATGACTATGCAACCCCTTCTGATGCGACTCTTGACAACATAAGTCCCTCCACCTACTCATATCACCTTTGACAAAGTCTTAACGATGTTTCCACTTCTAAAGACTGAGGGACTACCATACACCAAGGAATACCAAGAAAAGAGTATTTTTTCTTGAAAAACAAAACAAACACTAAAATACAAAAACCTTTGACATGACTTATCTTGCCAAAGGCTAGGAGACTGATGTACTATACTAGGCAAGAATAAAAGGAATATTGGCTAATAACACAGAAAGACAATATACATAGTGGCTAAAGCTGCCTACTTTAAGCATATCACATGAGTAAAGGCCGCCTACTCCAAACTTAGGAAATAACAATTGGATCTCTAGTATCAAGCCACAAACTTGGCGCTTGGGCCTAGACAAGGCCCACAAAAGTCCAAAAAAGGGCCTAACCCATAAAACTAGGTCAACCATAATTAATAACTCTATAAATACATGTTGACCCCAGCAATTAAAGGTATATAATGCATTAATTCACTAACTTTTTCGCAGGTAATCCCCAAGGACATATCCCCAAGGACACATGAGTAAGAGCTTTTTACCTACATCACAAGGACATATCCCAACCGAGGAGTAGAGAAGTATCCATCCCAAGGAGTCAAGGATTGGGTAAGATTTAATTTGTGCTCCCTGATATTCTGTTATTTTTTCTACAGGAACATAATAAATAATTAGGTCGCCGAGAAACTAATCACGATTAAATTTTTAACTATTTTTTTGAAAAAAGTAACGACATTTGGTTATCAATTGAAACCATTATTATGTCAATATGTTTTTAAAAAATTATTTGCAACTATTAGTTATATATGTACCCATCCGAACTGATATACTTAGATTATGAAATATTTGGAACAAACTTAAGATATTTTGGAGTTGGTTATTATGGTGATAAGCCCCCCAATTTGACTAGTTCTATCATCACACAACCCTCAAAGCCTTAGCTTTAAGAAACATGAGGCTTGATAGTTTGACCCATATCCTATTAGTTGAACAGATCATCCATTGAGCATATCACCATATAACTCCCAAGCGTTAACTTTAAGAAGTGTGAGGCTTGATTGTTCGACCCAATCCTATTACTTGAGTAGATCGGCCATTGGGCCCATTAGCCCACCCAAGCTTTATCTTTTAGAAGCGTAAGGCTTGATAGTTCAACCCATAGCCTATCACCACACAAACCCCAAGCCTTAGCTTCATTAAGCATGAGGCTAGAAGGCTTTTCGAGACCAAATCTATTGTATTAAACTAAATGATTCACTTTTCATAATTCAATATTTTGAAGACCATTTTCTCGACCTAATGAGTTGGTAGACTGATTGATCAACCAACTTATCGGTATTTGAGAGACTTGTTTGCTCAACCAAATTTGGGTGTACTTTAAGAGGTTACCCATTTTTGAGTTAATGGGAAAATGTTGTAGCATTAAGAACATTCTTCCACCATAGAGAGGAGACCAATAAGTGTAAATAAGTTTGGAGAATTACTAACTTAACCATCTAACATTGAAATTTTTTATACTTGTTTGTTCAACCAGATGACTTGGGAAACTTGGATTCGATTATAGTGTTAAGTTTTTGGGGGACTCATGCTTACCGTTTTACATCAAATTTTAGTAGACTAGTGCTCTACCAAAGTTTCAAATTTTTTAGGACTTTGATGCTTAACCAATTGCCTCTTGGGAGAATAAATTTCTCAACCAAATTTGTATATTGGGAGTCTAACGCTCAACCAATCATGTTTTGGAAGAATATGCTTCTAGACCAAATATTTATATTGGGAGTATAATACTCAACCAATGCATCGGAGATTGGGAGACATATGCTCAACCATCTTAAATCAGACATTGGGAGAAATGCTTAACCATTTTAAATCAGACATTGGGTGACATATGTGTTGTGAAGTAAGCGTTATAAACATTTGAAAAGATTTGAACGTTGCTACCAACTTTAAATTCTTCGTTGTTGTAGTTTTGTTTTGGTGTAATATCATGTTTCCATTCTGATTCCATGGTTAATGCAATTATTCAGGTTCATGAATATCCCAAAGCACGTTGCAATATTGGTTTTGAAAGTTGGTGAAACTCTATGAGATTTCAGTCCATCCTTTCCCTCATTCCCCCTATAAATAGGTGGTTTTGGTGCTTTCCAAAACATACCATCTCTCAGTCTTTTCTCCTATTTCTTCAAGATCTCTTCTCTCCGATATTTCTTCCTTCTATTATCAGGGTCTATTATCTGGGTTGAATACTTTTTCAAGAGTATTTTCTTGCTAGTTCTGAGATCCTCGGGAAATCTGGGAAGTTTCTGTTGTATCATGGGGGACTTGCGTAACACATTGTAGATAAGTCCTTAAGGGTGGTGAATATACACGTCTCAGGAAGTGCTTTTTTGTTCGTGTTTTGTCGGCTTCTATAACAATATGCTCAACCAATTAGAACATAACTTTGGGGAGAGATATGCTCAACCAATTAGAACATAACTTTGGGGAGACATATGCTCAACTCTTTTCAAACCACTTCTAGGGAGACATAAGTCAAACCTTTTCATCATATTTAGGGAGACACAAGCTCAACCTTTTTAATCATATTTGGGGAGACATTGGCTCAAACCTTTTAATCATATTTTGGGGATACATAGGCTCAACCTTTTAAACATATTAAGGGAGACATAGACTCAACCCTTTTAAACATATTAAGGGAGACATAAACTCAACCCTTTTGATCATACTTGGGGAGACGTAGGCTTAACCCTTTTAATCATTTGAGGAGACATAGGCTCAACCCATTTTAGTTTTAAGAGACTGGTTGCTCGACAAATTGGTTGGGAGTCTGGTTGCTCAATCAACAGGTAGATCACCATTTGGGAGACTAGATTCAATACTCCTCCACATATGCATTTTTTTTATTATTGTTTGAATTTTATCACACGGTGGCTATCTGAGTTTATTACTAAAAAAATGTGATTAATTCACATATATGATAGGTTACAATATAATCATATGCCTCTTTCACAAAAAAAATTAAATGTATGGATACATATTTAATCTGTCTCTTTAGGAAGAAATGAATATAAAATAATAGCATGACTTATCTTGTGAAAATTCAATAAGAGTGGATCCATTTTTGTCACAATTTACTAGCTGCTTTATAATGGTTTGATGTAGATTACTTGGGTAACATAATGATATGATGTCATATTTATCCAAGCTTTCCGCCTCTTCTTTATAACTTTCTTTGCAACAGATGGTGTCAAGTTGCTATTGTAAGACATTGGAAAATAACATAATTGAATAAGTAATTATTTAATATAAATGCGGGTAAAGGAATATTTATGGAATTTAATGCGGGGAGTTATGACAAGTAATAGTACTAGTTCAAGTGGTTGAGAGTATGTGGCTATTATAAAAGGACTTGGGTTTAAATCCCATGAATGCCCTTTGTGCGTTAATTTAATTGTTTTATTATTTTAAAAATATGTTTGACCATTGCTTTTTGACGTGCAGAATCCAGGTTAGAGGAGTTCCACCTCATACTTAATTTTCTTTACATAACGGGAATTGTATGAGAAGCCAAAATATTTGATTTGTATAATTTTTAGATTGTATTGCGTTTGGAAATTTTCCAGAAATCGCCTGGCAAGCCTTCAAAGTCGCCAAACGAGTCATGTGAAATTACCCAGTTTTTGGGTTTCTACAAAGAACCGTCTAACAGTGATGAACTACCGTATGGTGACAGATTATGATTTTTTACTGTTGTGGGTTTTAGCTAGTGCAAGGGTCACCTTGGATATTTGAGCATGTTTTTGTTCTTCATGTTGCGATATTTCTAGCCTACGTTGATGAATTGTTTCTTTACCGTGATGTATTGGACGAATGTCGAGGAAATTGAACGAATATTGACATATGTGAATATTAGGGTTTAAAAATTTGGGGTTTTAGGGTTGGATATAAATTGCGTGAAAAAGATAATTGAATTATGTGTGTTTGAAGCCTAATGTAATAATTGTGAACTTAAGCACATGATTGGAGTGTATTGAGTGGAAAATTGATGGAATGTGAGATAATAGGATTTTAGGGTTCTCAAGTGCAGGAGGATTTTGTGTTTTTACCCATAATTGGATGCACTGCTTGGCGACACCTTATTTACCGCCAAGTGCCAGAGTAGTGGAGATGGCATTGTGTGTTTCATATGCTGTGCGTGTTTGGGAATTCTGTTTTGTTAATTGGGGTATGGAAAATGGAGTTGTGATACACTAAATAGGGTGTTAAAAGGTTAATTAATGCATGAGGTAAGGCCATGTAAGACTGTTAAATTCTGATTTGGTTTCAGAAGGATCGAATACAAAGATAGTACAATAGAGGTTTAATTAAATTCGGGGTTTGCTTGATTGGGTGGCAGAGTATAATTTTGGATTTAGAGTTTATATGTTGAGTTGCTTAAGTTGAATATGTGGTGTAATTATAGGCTAAAGTGTAATTGTTATGTTGCTTGGAATAAGGTGGATATTAAGCTAATGTTTGGGACAATGACGAAATATATGTAAGATGGGTTGACTGTGGCATATTGTGGATGAACATGGTTTGATCTTAGTAATTCTAAGTGATGACATGGTTGATGTGTGATTAGATGTGTGAATAAAGAGGTTAGTAAGGCTGATGGAGTGTGGGTTTTCAGTCATGTTGAATTAGACGTAGATATTTGGCATTACTGTAGTGTGCTTTTGATGATTTGATAGTATTATAGTGTGTTCAGGAATGAAGAAAAACTAGTAACATTTGTTGTACTGGTGTAGCACCTGGCGGTGATGTTGGTCCAAGCGATACCTGCAAACTCAGAATTCTAGGGCACGTGGCGCCTGGGGGTGAAAGACTTCTACTAGGCAGTTTGCAACATATTTTCGCCTAGAGGTGCTCAAGCAGTGCTAGGTGATAGCGTAGTGGACAGGGCTGTTTAGTTTACGAGTTGTGTGTGGTCTACGTCGCTCTAGATGATACCTCAAGTATGGAACTTGCTGAGAAATTCCTTGAGTTGTGGCTCGGAATGACATTCCTGAGTTATGTCTCGAAATAGAGGGTAAACACGTGGCGATCCCGGGTTGTGGCCTGGTGATATTGGTAACTAGTGTGAGTATGCGAGTTATGGCTCGTATGGATGGTCTCCACTTGATTAGGCAATAACAGGTTATGGCCAATGAGGCTATTAATCTTGTGTCGAGAGTACGAATTGTGGATTTTATTGGAAACTCCACCTGGTGTTAATGATGGTGGTTCGTAAGAGGATAGTCCCACACGTGTATCTACAAGTTGTGACTTGTAGAGGTGGAACCACGAGTTGTGGCTTGTGGCAGCAAAAGACCTATTAAGGCCATCATCTGAGGATGTAGAACGTGGATGAACATGATAGTGGTCATTTTTATGCAATTGGAGGATGATGGTCCTCCGACGACTGTGTGTGTGTACACTTAATTTTGATTATGAGTTATTTATGTTGTTGGCTCACCCTATTTGCTTGTGTTTGATGATGATCATGTAATTCGTTACACGGGAGCAAATGGTGTTGCAAGTGGAGCTGGTGAGGCATAGAGTCGAAGAAGGGCTTTCTTGGGAAAGCTTTTATGGATTTTTATGTTTTGCAAACAATTATTTTACTAGACCATGAGCTTGTAATAGTTGTTTGAAACTTATGGATTTTGAATTATGGCGTGTTAATAAATGTTTTGAATTTTCCCGCATTTTAGGAAAGATATTAAAATAAATACGATTTTATATCTCTATATTATTTGTTTTTATTTAAAATTAGTAATATCCGGCTATGATGTTACAGCTACAAATCTCAAGCATTAATAAAACGATGGTATGCAATGCTAAACTTGTCATGTCTTTTATCATCAAGACTTGCACCAAAGCATTTGAGGGTCTAAAGTCAATGGTAGACATGGTTTTAAGATGGTGAAAAAGAGTATGGACGCTTCATCCTACCACCTAATTGTTTGTGATAATATTGAAAAAAATAAAAATTTGTGCGTTGGGAAGTGTTTTACTATGGCTCCACGGTGGGTGTCAAAATATTCTAGCCAAAAAGTGCTAAGACTGATCAACTAGAAACATTGAGTGTATCTTATTATGAAAAGTATCTTATTATGACCATTATTCCTTGTCCCGCCAGCTCCTCAACATCACCTATCATTGTTAGCCATAAATTGTCTTAAACCTTACGTGATACTCTTTATGGCTATCGTGGGGGCTTCGGTAAAACACTTCTCGACGCCTAAATTTTTATATTTTTCCAATGTATATTATCGATAACAATTGTATGGCAAAGTGGACCATTCACGACATCAACTATATTATTTTTTGGATAATATTGTGATGAAAATTTATCAATAGAGTACTCATCCTTTCTAAGATGTTTTATGCAGGGGGTTAATATGTTCATACACTATGAACCAACAAATTTAAATTTGAAAAAAATCGGCTAAAATACTGGGAAATTATGCATAATGTAGAATTCGCGAATCTCACTCCAATAACATGCTTTCTTACACAAGATTCGTTCCAATCAATATTTGTAACAAGATTACACTACTAGGTAACATAAAATCACATGCAAACTAAACAAAATTGATTTGCTTGATTTTCTTCAAATTTTAAAGTGAACAAGATGAGGGAAAGAGGTTTGCAGTTGTTTTTATACTGATTCACTCAATCACAGAGCTATGTCTAGTTTACTAGGAGAAATTGAGCCTAGTTTCCAATATTATCAAAAGTTTTACAAAACTCACACCAAGATTACACTTTTGAACAATGGAAACACGAAGAATTTTGAATCAGACAAAAATCTCAACTACAACACTGTAAGAAACATAGTTACAAATCTGGAATCAAACCAGGAACAAAACTAGAGGCCCAAGAACTACAAAACCTAATGGTGGCTTTCCCTAGCCAACCAAACGCGAGTTCTTCAATCTCTAACTAAGCCAAAATGCCTCTAGGATCAACCAAGATCTTAAATCTACAAGTTGAAGCTATGTGATTCAGAGAGAGAGAGAGAGTTTCCATGCATGGATGACTGTTTTTCATGCTCAAAAACTCAAAATCGTGCCTTAACTCTCTAAAAGACAACTTATATAGTTTGGCTTAAATGAAATCAACTGATTGATTTGTTAGTCGATTGAAAAACAATTCAACTGATTGAATACATTCATACCATAAACTATATAAAATAAGCCTTTTAACTTGTTAAAACCCATTTTAACATATTGAAAAGGACACACTAAAACTAACAAGACATCTAACCTATGGCATATAGCCTACGAATATGGTACAACATGTAAACATCATATTATACACTTTATTTCCATATTTAACACAATAGAAACATGATCATCAAAGGGGTCTTCATCAATCTTTATCAACCACATGTGATCTTATGCACTTTGCTTTATCAAATCCTTGTACCAAGGTTGCTTGTGATAACACATTAGTCTCCCAAAAGGTGATTGGTTGGGCCTTAGTCTCCTAATAAAGATGGTTGAGTATTAGTCTTCCAAAATCTGATTGCAAATGGTAGAGCGTTAGTCTCCCATAAATCAAACCTGTAGAGTGCTAGTCTCCTAAAATTCGATTGTTGAAGGTAGAGCGTTAGTATCCCAAAAATCAAAATGGTAGAGCCTAGTCTCCCAAAATTCAGTTACAAATGGTAAGCATTAGTATCCAAAAAAACTGGAAACTTTGGTAGAGCACTAGACTCCTAAATTTTGATGATCGTTGGGCGAGCAAACAACTCATTTGGTTGAGCAAACAAGTCTTCCAAAGACCGATAAGTTGGGTTACCAATGAGTCTACCAACTCATTAGGTTGAGCAAATAGCGAATTATGAAAAGTGGAGCATTTAGTTTAATTCAAGCACTTTGGTCTCCAAAAGCCTAAAGCTAAAGCCAAGGGGGCTATTGGTGTTAGGCTCAATGTTGATTCGGTCAATAATTGATTTTGGTCTGAATAACTTTTAGCTTTATGCTTTGCGATGCTAAGGCTAAGGGGGTTATGTGGTGATAGGATATGGGTCAAACTATCAAGTTTCACGCTTCTTAAAGCTAAGGTTTGGGAGGCTATGTGGTGATAGGCCCAATGGTTGATCTACCCAATTAATATAAAATAGGTTGATCTCATTGATTAGGATTAATGCTAGTATTTTCAAGTAATGTTTAAGACAATTTATGGCTAGCAAGAATATATGACGTTGAAGAGTTAGGGGGACATAGATTAAAGGTCATGATAAGGTATTTTTCAAAGGGGGAGGACAAAAAGTTTAGAGAAAAAGGATAAAAGGGAATTTGTTGTTAGAAACCACATATTGAATGCTTCTGGTTGATTAGACTTAGTGCTTTCTGGCTAGAACAATTATATAATTAAAGTTATTTATATATTTTTTGTTACTAACTAGTTCTGATTTATCAATATGATGACTAATATTTTTTAAAAAGACTCTAGGTAATTGAATTTATTTTAAGTAACCATAAATATGTTTTCCCACCATGATTCAAAGGTTAAAGAAATCTATACATACAAGATAACACTATATTGAGTACTTGCATAACCAATAACATGATGGGCTTCAGGCTTACCGTAATGAGCTTGTGGCTCTTAGAGAATAAAATTTAATTGATTGTGTCTATTGTTTCCTTTGAGAGAGTGTTGCTTACTTAATTGAGTTTTTATAAGTGTTCTTTATTACAATAAGACAATACATAGTCTCGTTGGATGTAAAGGCATATAAGTTTTGATAATAAAAGCATTACTGTATTGAGATCATATACATAACTATATGATTTACATTTCATTCACTACAGGAATGTAGGCTTTTGGTGTCGACCATAAACGAATGCCACCAGGCCAAAACTGCGATAAGAGAACGATTGCATCGATCCACCGATGGTAAGGTGGACCATGCCAATTACCTGGATGGAAAGCTTATTTGCATCGGCTAAAGAAGGACAAAGGTTTGTCGCTTATTTATCGTCAACTTCACCGATAAAAAGGCATAAAATTTATAACAATAATTTCTTATGCGTGGGCCAAGCCGATGAATGATTAAAATAAATAAAAAACTTAAATCAGCTTTTGAACTTCGTTGTTCAAGACGATGCAAACACAGAAAACGAAATGGCATAAACATATAATAATAATTCCTTAAGTGTGGGCCAAGCCCACCAATGATTGAAATAATAAAATATTTAAAACAACTTTCGTTAGTTAGGACTCACAAATGTGGAGAATGTAACGCATTCTAGTGGGTTTTGCATGGCTAAATGGACACAAACTATTTGAAAGTATAATCATTTGCATTGGCATTTTGTGGGCTTGGCCGATGCAAATGCCTGCAAATTTTGATATGAAATATATGTTTCCAAGCACATCCCAGAACTTACATCCAATCTTAGAACCAACATCCAAACACATTTCAAGCAATCCGACAAACCAAGATATCATTTCATTCATTTGGAAGTGAAATTGCAAACATAAAATTAAGTACATTGTGACTTTAATTAGGTGAAATTTCAATAGTCACACAAAATCCATAAGTATAAGATCCAAATAAGACAAGTCTAGTGATATTGTCGTTATAGTCACATTGGCATTAAATTCTAAATTATGAGTATCCTATAATATAATTAAGAAAGTAAATTTTTAAAAGTGTATACACAATTTTAACAAAAAAAAAAAAGATGTACCATCTTCAAGGAATAGGCTGATCATCCAAGTCTTCATCATAATGCAGATGCATGTGACTAGTGCGTGTTTCTCCAACATCATGGCTAATTGTTGCTTGATCAAACTCAATTCTTCTTGAACGAGAACATGTTTTTTACCAGTCTCGTCAACTCTCATAATGGCTTGTTTTACTTCCTTCTAGAAGCCTCTCTATCTCAACCAACTATGACTATCTTGGATGAATTGTGCGCGCTAAAGTAAGGTTGAGTGAAGGATGTCACACCATGATAAATGTTGGTAGCCAAGTCCTAGTTCCATAAACTCTTCTTCTACTTTTCCCTCTAGCAATATCTTTCTATCATTTAATCTTTGTTATTGTTGTAATTCACGCAAAACTATCCATTTCCATGTCCACACATGCTAATGATATGTCTTCTATTTTTTCATAATACTTGAAAAATGTTAGAATAATATAAAACAAACAAAACTAAATCAACTATTGAAAATGTATATATGTTTCACGTGCACATGTATCTACCCAAGCATTGTCCTTCTTCTTATGATTGATAAGAAACAACTAATCTAGATTCACTAGACGACCATGTTTTCGCTTTTGAGAAAAGTTATACAATTAGTAAGATTATATCATTGATAATTGCCATTATTATATTTTTTTAATCTTTTATTGTTATTTTATTATTATATTTTCAAATTTTTCAGGTTTTATTTAATAAATTTAGAAAATATAAAATTTTGATTTATATTTTGTAGGTAAGTGGAAATATAAAAGATTTAGGAATATTATCAAAAGAATCAGTGGAGTATTGAATATTAAAAGAATATCAACAAAATCATCACCAAGTTGGTTAGTTCAATTACAAGATAGAATATTTGAAGAATATCTCAAAGATATTGAGCTTCAAAAGATTAAGATATATATATATATATATATATATATATATATATATATATTCAATATATATAATATATTTCAATACAAAATCAAGTACAAAGTTGCTAGCCTAGTCCAATTTGAAAATTCTATAAATAAGGGGCCTAGTAGAGGTGAAAGGGACAACCCTTCAGGTAGAAAAGAAACCCATTTCAAAAAAAAAACCCTTTTGGGGGAGAGAGGCTGAAGGGGCCTAGCAGAGGTGAAAGAAAAAAAATTTTGAAGGTTGAAGGCCTTCATCTTTATCATTATTCTAGTATTTAGAATGTTAAAGAGTAGCTAAGTCCTTTATTTCGTGGGGGTTGGGTGTAATGTATTCTTAATGCAATCTTATATCAAAAATTGCTAAGACATTAGGGTTTTTATTATTAAGTTAAGACTTGTCGTTAAGACATTAGGGCTTGTTACATAAGGTATGAATGATAAAGTAGGAGTTAGAAGAATATTGTTTGGTGTTTTTGCTTATAATTGGATCATTAAACTCAATCCCAATGAAGCCTTTATCATATATTGTTGCACACCATATGTTTGACAAAAATACAAAACAAGTTTTATTTTTATTTTTGTAAAATTTCTTGTCTAATTGAGTTATGAATTACAAGTGTTTCACAAGTCTCTTGGGAAACAATACTTGGACTTTTCACTTTATTACTTGTGCGATTTGGTACACTTGTCAATCCCGTAACAATCATCAGCCATATAGAATGTCAATAATGTAAGCAAATTTGGTACATGTGTTACAAAAAACTTACAAGTCCCAATGCAATCTCAAGGTGAGATATGAGTCCACCTCTAATTGAAGCTTTGTTTGTGTTGTTCTAAGATCATATGTCTTTGAATTCTTTACTCTCCCAATAGTCAAGGAATTGAGCCAAGCTTTTTCACCTATCAAACTATGTTTCTTCGTTTTCTTCCTAGCTTCGGTGAGCATATAAGAAAAGCATTTTCTGACTTCCACCTTATACACCTTGTAAGACCCGCAAAATTTAATTAATTAAATGAATAATTAATTAATAAATGCGGGTAGTGGGAGCCTTTATGGCATTAAATATTGATTGTTGTGACGTGAAAAAGTACTAGCTCAAATGGTTGAGAGTACTTTATTGTGTGAGAGCACTTGGGTTCAAGTCCTATGTATGCCATTTATGTGCTATTTAAATTGTTATTATTTTAATAATGTGCTAGATCAAAATGAGTGATAATATAACTTTAGAATTTTAGAAATTATCACGAAACATGAATTGGTTGAATGGTTTTGCATTGGTTTGACGTTGGCATGGTTATGGGTTTGAACTTTGGTAGACCGAAATTAAACTTGCTTTTAGCCAAATTTTCTTTGGCAGAGAAATCCTAGCTGCTTTAGGAGCAGCCAAGAGGGCTGGAAAACTACCATAGAATAGCCATTGAATGATAATTAAAACCAAGTTTTAGTGGCATTTTCGTTTTGGCCAATTAACAAAAATTAAGGTCCAATTAAAGAGGCAAATTAAGGGTTTGTTGGGGCTGCCATTGTTACATACGTATAGTAAAGAGGTTTTTAGGGTAAACATTGTATTAGTGAATGAGATAAGGAGATGAAAGGAAAGGAAAGCATGGGAGGGCATTGGTGATCAAGGAGGAACTCTCATAATTTCAATTTTAAGCAAATGAATCCAGGTTAGGGGAGTTGTACTCTGTGCATTTAAATTTGTGTTACTATGCTGCATGTTGTATATAAAATTGGATTTTTAATTCTAGCTTAAACTGCATAATGTTGTTTCTGGAAATTTCCCAGAAATCCCCTGGCGGCATGAGTCTATCTGCCAGGCGACGCTTGGTTACTAACCCAGTTTGATGGATTTTTTTTAATTGCTTGGCGGTGATGAACACCCACCAAGTGTCGCGAGCAATGTGGCTCAATTTGGATGATTTTGAGGTTCTGGGTCGATTTGATCGGGAAAACAATAGCTTTAAACGTTAATTGATGATTGGATGCTTATAAACTTTGAATTACATGAGATTGAAGGTTAAAATTGATGAAATTTCCATAAACATCTATTAGGGTTGGAAGAGTTAGGGGTTTTGATGAATTGAGTGTAATGGTTGCTAGTTGCACTAGAATTGTTGTTGGAGATAGTTAAATTTGAATATTTATGTCATTATTATCGTGTTCACGTGCGAAATTGCTAAGGTAGGCAGAGAAAAGCATAAGGAAAATGTTAGAGGGTCTTCGTAGGTGCTAGAATTATGGGAATTTGCTGAAAAATGCATGCACTACCTGGGGACACGGGGCTTGGCGCCAGGCGCCAGTGTAGAGACAATGATTCTACGTGGCTGCGAGGTGCAGTTCTGGTTTTGGGATATTTTGACATCCAGTTGCTGGGGGAAATGAATTCTGAGAAAATTATCAAGGGGATGTGATATCCTGTCGTTAGGCAATCAAATTACCACTACTTTAGCAACTTCAGTATTGCCAGTTAGTAGTGAACAAAATAGTTAGGGTTAAGATAACCCTGAGTCGTCTCACAACGAATACGGAATTGATCTCAAATATTTGATTCTTAAAAATGCAATTAAAACTAGCAACTATAAAAATAGGGGGATTTTGATGTGCAAAGAAAATGACACGGAAGATTGTAAACACAGTAATATTAAATAGGTCAATTCCACTGCTTTTTCTAAATAAGATTCTTCATTGATTTTCTAGAGATTATTGTTAAATTAATTATTGTTGTTGATTTACAAATCAATCAATGTAAAGACTCAATTCATTTGTTGGCATCCTCACTTTTAATCAAAGTACAGTCTCAATTAAAAGTGAGAATTGTT